>ERZ724524.19-NODE-19-length-111099-cov-9.059805_pt1 | contig 111099 bp, 90 predicted proteins | sample MGYA00376057_ERZ724524 | MGnify/ENA primary metagenome ERZ724524 (study PRJEB28724, sample SAMN07190888) | wastewater metagenome | isolation source: influent of sewage treatment plant in Hong Hong | place: USA: Christiansburg, Virginia | collected 2016-03-01 ...
TGACCACGCGGCGGCGGTTCACGCCCCAGGGCACCTCGTGCTCGTTCTTGCAGGCGGTGACGCAGCCGTTGCATTCGATGCAGCGCTCTGCATCGCAGATGAATTTCATTCTTGCCATAAATCTCTCCAATCAGAGAAGGATGTTTTGCCGCTGGGCCGCCCCAAGGCAAAACGCAGCCCCCTCGGGGGGCAGCACGGTACACAAAGTGACAAGCGTGGGGGTCATATCACGCGCGTTCAAAGTTGCAGACCGTTGTCTTGGTCTCTTGCATCATGGTCACGCTGTCGTAACCGTAGGTGGTGGCGGTGTTGATCGCCTCACCGCGCACAATGGGCGCAGCCCCTGCCGGGTAGTAGGGCAGCATGTCTTTACCTTGCCAACGCCCAGAGAAGTGGAAGGGCATGAACACCGTATCTGGCCCGACCCGCTCGGTCACCAAGGCCTGCACGTTCAGCCGCGCCCCGGTTGGGGTGCTCACCCACACGCGGTCACCATTGCGCACGCCCTTGTCTGCAGCAGCTTTGGGGTTGACCTCGATGAACATCTCTTGCTGCAATTCAGCCAGCCAAGGGTTGGATCGGGTTTCTTCCCCGCCGCCTTCGTACTCCACCAGACGGCCACTCGTCATGATGAACGGGAACTTTTCAAACACCTTGTCGGCGATGTTCTTCTGCTGCACAGTTTTGTAGAGTGTGGGCAGTCGCCAGAACGCTTTCTTATCGTCATGCGTTGGGTATTTAGCGACCAAATCAGCGCGTGTGCCGTAGAGCGGTTCGCGGTGCTGAGGGATTGGGTCGGGGAAGTTCCAGACCACGGCGCGAGCTTTGGCATTGCCAAAGGGATGGCAGCCATGCACCTTCATCACGACACGCTGGATACCGCCCGACATGTCGGTCTTCCAGTTCTTGCCTTCGGCCGCCTTTTGCTCGGACTCCGTGAGGTCGCCCCACCAGCCGAGCTTCTTTAAAAGCACATGGTCAAATTCAGGATAACCCGTGGTGATGTCTGCCCCCAGGGAATGCGAGCCGTCTTCTGACAACAAGCTCTTGCCTTCGCGCTCCACGCCAAAGTTGGCGCGGAAGTTACCACCGCCGTCCATCACATGTTTGGACGTGTCGTACAGGTTGGGGCTACCGGGGTGCTTGAGCTCTGGCGTGCCGTAGCAGGGCCAAGGCAGTCCAAAGTAGTCGCCGGTAAAGTCGTATCCCGTTTCCTTGTCAACGCCGCCTTTGGCCTTAAGCGTTTTCACGTCGAACACGTTCATGTTGCGCATGTGAGCCTTCAGACGCTCTGGACTTTGGCCTGTGTAGCCAATGGTCCACATGCTGCGGTTGATTTCGCGCAAGATCTCTTCCGGCATGGGCTCGTTCATGCCCTTGACCGCCTGCATTTTGTAGTTCTTGACCAGTTCAGGACCAAAGCCGAGCTTCTCGGCGAACTGGTACATGATCATGTGATCGCTGCGGCTTTCCCACAGCGGTTCAATCACTTTCTCGCGCCACTGGATAGATCGGTTAGATGCAGTGCAGGAGCCACTGGTCTCAAACTGCGTGGCCGCAGGCAACAGGTAAACCGCGCGGTTGGGGTTCAGGTCCTCAACCTTGCCAGGCATCGCTGCCATCGCAGCGGTGGCCGATGGATAGGGATCAACCACCACCAACAAGTCCAGCTTGTCCATGGCACGTTTCATTTCCAGGCCACGGGTTTGCGAGTTGGGCGAATGGCCCCAGAAGAACAAGCCACGCAAGTTGCTGTCCTGATCAATCAACTCGTTCTTCTCCAGCACGCCGTCAATCCAGCGCGACACGGTGATGCCGGGCTTGCCCATCATGGCAGGCGTTGCAAACTGCTTTTTGATCCACTCAAAGTCCACGCCCCAGGCTTTGGCAAAGTGCTTCCAACTGCCTTCCGCAAGGCCGTAGTAGCCGGGGAGTGAGTCTGGGTTGGGCCCCACGTCGGTAGCACCCTGCACGTTATCGTGGCCGCGGAAGATGTTGGTGCCGCCGCCGCTCTTGCCCACATTGCCGAGTGCAAGTTGAAGAATGCAAGACGCGCGAACGATGGCATTGCCAATGCTGTGCTGTGTCTGGCCCATGCACCACACCACGGTACCAGGGCGGTTCTCATGCAGCCAAGTCGCTACCTTGAGCACCTGGGCTTCTTTGACACCGCAAACCTCTTCGACCTTGTCGGGCGTCCATTTGGTCAAGACTTCTTCTTTGACCTTGTCCATGCCGAACACGCGGTCATTGATGTATTTTTTGTCTTCCCAGCCGTTCTTGAAGATGTGATGCAGAAGACCAAACAGAAAAGCAATGTCTGAGCCTGAACGAATACGCACGTATTCGTCTGCCTTGGCCGCTGTGCGGGTAAAGCGCGGGTCCACCACAATCATCTTGCAGCCGTTTTCCTTGGCGTGCAGCATGTGCAGCAAACTGACGGGGTGTGCCTCTGCAGCGTTGGAGCCGATGTACATGGCGACCTTGCTGTTTTGCATGTCGTTGTACGAATTGGTCATGGCCCCATAGCCCCAGGTGTTGGCCACACCGGCCACAGTGGTGCTGTGGCAAATACGCGCTTGGTGGTCACAGTTATTGCTGCCCCAGAAGCTCACAAACTTGCGAAGCAGGTAGGCCTGCTCGTTGTTGTGCTTGCTCGAACCCACAAAGTAGACGCTGTCTGGGCCGCTGGCTTTTTTTAGCTCCAGCATCTTGGCGCTGATTTCATTCAGGGCCGTTTCCCAACTGATGCGCTCATACTTGCCGTTCACCAGTTTCATGGGATAGCGCAGGCGGAACTCACCATGGCCATGCTCGCGTAGCGCAGCACCTTTGGCGCAGTGGGCTCCCAAGTTGATCGGTGAATCAAACACCGGCTCTTGGCGCACCCACACGCCGTTTTCCACCACGGCGTCCACCGCGCACCCCACCGAGCAATGGGTGCAGATGGTGCGTTTGACTTCAACCTTGCCGTAGCCGAAGCCTGAGGGCTTGCCGCTGGACGCTTGCGCTTTCTTCACCAGCGTCAGTTGCGTGGCCGCTAAGCCGACACCAACACCCAGACCCGAGCGGCGCAAAAATCCGCGTCGATCCATGGTGGGCAAGGCCTGGCTCAGGCCACGGCGCAGACTATGAACAAAGGGTGAGGATGCAGCGGCACTGCCACTTGCAGTAGTTCTCTTGGTCAACAACATGTTGGCTCCTGGCACGCTCAAACGCGCGCAGTTTGGTAATAGCGTTGGACGTGGGCAGACAAGGTGTACCCGCCGCCTTTTTCAGGTGAAGGCAATGGCGCAGCTTCTACCGCAGCGAGCGGCTCTGATTTAGGCATGACGGAGACCGCAGCCACTGCAGCACTGGCCGCCGCAGCGCCGAAAAAGAATCCACGGCGCGACGGCGCGGGATGGTCTTTGGCAGCTTGAGCGGTTGGATGATTTTGAGTGGGCATCTGTGTCTCCAGTCTGACTTCTGTAAAGATGTGACGTAATTTCATACTTTACGACGCCAAACCCCAAGTTTGAACAAGTTCCCCGTTTATTTGGAGATTATTTTCATAAGGGTTTGCACTGATTCTTGCCAAAAAACATGCACGACTGTACGGCGCGTTCACTTTTTCTCCACAATTGGAAGTCACAGTCAGATCTGTGAAACCGCCACCCCAGTTGGAACTTCCTATGAATAAGTCTTTGCCCCTGCTTGCCCTGTTTGCCCCCTTGCTCTTCATCAGTGCCTGTGGCGGCGGTTCGTCTGCGGACACCAGTTCCAGCGGAACATCAAGTACAAGCTCGTCCACTGCCACGCCAACAGCACCCTCTTCCGGCACCAGTAGCTCCACTGCGACCACCGGCACCGGCACCGGCAACGGCACCGGCAACGGCAACGGCAACGGCAACGGCAACGGCACTGGTACAAGCACCAGCACCAGCAGTTCAAGCAGTTCTAGCTCTGACAGCACAGCAATTAGCCTGCCGGGTACGAGCAGCACCGCAGGCGTTCAATGCGGGTACAGCTACAGCGCCTTGAACAGCAGCGCATCGGTCAAGACCACCAGCACGGCTAACTGGGCGTGCACAACGACGCGTACCTTGACCGCCAATGGCATCCCTGACCATGATGTGGGCAGCTTCCCCAACGCGAACAACCCCAATAGCATTACTGCGCAAAACGTGGCGGCCAGCATGACGTTGACCCCGGTCAACAGCAGTGCCGCAAGCAAGATCAGCATCGTCGGCTACGCCTTTAACGGCGTAAAGTTTGACCCATCCACCGCAGGCACCTGCACGGTGACCGGCAATACCTCAAGCTGCAGCATGATCGGCAACACGGGCAGTTGGAACATCGAGGCGCTTGGCCAGAACAGCTTTAACTTCGGTGCCGACAGCAGCAATGCCCATGTGCAACCCGGCGGCTCGTACCACTACCACGGCATGCCAGAGGGCTTCATGCTCAAGCTGGGCAAAGGTACCGCCATGACGCTGGTGGGCTATGCCATGGATGGCTTCCCGGTCTATGCGCGCTATGGCTACAGCACAGCCACTAACGCCAAATCTGCCATCAAAACCATGACTTCCAGCTACCGGATCAAGCCCAGTGCTGACGCCGGACGCCCTTCCACGGCCAGCTATCCGCTGGGTGCGTTCACTCAGGACTACGAATACGTCGCAGGCTTGGGTGACCTGGACGAATGCAATGGCCGTACCGGGGCCACACCAGAGTTTCCGAACGGGATTTACCACTACTACATCACCGACGGCTTTCCATTCATCCAGCGCTGCGTGAAGGGAACCGTCACGGCAGACACGACAACCGTTCCCGGCGCTCCGCCTCCTCGCCCTTGATCTGCGGCATTCGACACCGGGTCGCCCTGTGGCTGGCGACGGGCTACTTGGCTGCGCTACCGGTACAGGCCCACCTCTTGCCAGCCCAGACGGGCACGGTCAACATTGTTGGCATGTCAGTTTTTGCGGCCGTGTCCATCCCGGTTTCGGCGCTTCAAAACTTTGACGACAACCACGATGGGCTGATGAGCTCGGGTGAACTCCAGTCACACCAGGCCGCACTGCAGGCTGACATAGACCACCGCTTGTCCCTCCGCATTGACAGCAACACCGGGCGGACTGTCTTGCTGAACCTGATGCTGTCGCCCGCACATGAACAAACTGGTGACACTGCCGACCAGTTGATCGCACTGAAGCATGTTCAGTTTGATGTCGAACCCAAACAACTGGTGCTGGCAAGCGATCTGTTTGGAACAAAGGGGGAGGCGCAGCAGATCACCATCAAGGCAACCCGTAGCGCACCTGAATCCGCCCATCAAGACAAAGAAGTCGAAGCTGCTGTCCTGACCCCTCATCATCGTGAGCACCAGTTCTTTCGTCCGATGTGGCAAGCCATCGGCGACTATGTGCGCCTGGGCGCTGAGCATGTGCTGCTGGGCACTGATCACCTGCTGTTTTTGCTGACCATCATCGTGGCGGGCGTCGGCTGGCGCTACTGGCTGGCGGTGGTCACCGGCTTTACAGTGGCCCATAGCGTCACCCTGGCGCTGGCCATGCTGGGCTATGTGCGGCTACCAGCCTCTGTTGTGGAGCCCCTCATTGCGCTGAGCATTGTGCTGATGGCCATTGACAACCTTTGGCGGGCCAAGCGCGGTATGTGCGGCGTGCGCGAGCGTATCGCCCTGGTCTGCGCCTGCGGCCTGCTGCACGGCTTGGGCTTTGCGGCGTCAATGGAGGACTTGGGACTGGACACCGCCCATCGCCTGAGGAGCCTTGCGGGGTTTAACCTGGGCATTGAACTGGGTCAGGCAGCGTTTTTGGCGACCGTACTCTCAAGCCTGTGGGTGATTCAACAACTTGCCCCCCGCTTAAGGGCAACCCAAATCACCCGAGGTATTTCCGGCTTTGCCTTGGTGATGGGCAGCTACTGGCTGCTTGAACGCTTGATAACTTGAACAGTGCGGATCAATCCAACATGTCAAAACCCTGGCTTTCTACGCTCATGAAAGCCCGGGTGAATTCGGCAACGCACTTATAGAAGCTTGCCTTGGGGTGTGCGGCCAAAGCGTCACACAGCGCGTTTGACCAAGGTTGCAGGTGCGCCGCAAAAAAAGCTTGCTGCTGCGTCAAATTGGCGACGGACACATCGTCCCCGGCGATCAAATAGCGCATCACTTCAAACAAGTACGCGATATGGTCTTCGGTCTCTGGCAGGGTCTCGTCCCGCGTGAGGCCCAGTGCCACCAGATCGGTGCGCAGTTTCGCCAGGGGCTTTTCATTCAAAAATCCGCTGAGGTAATGCGAACCAAACAGATATACCTCGGGCTTGCCCACGCCGCCAAACAAGGCGTTGTGCTCGGCTTGGATGGCATCGTCGCTCAGCTCACGCGTGCGTGCTACCAAGTCCTGCCAAGGCCCTTCCAGAAAGCCTCCGGCAGCAGGTGCTTCGGTCACTGCCACACGCATAGATGCTATCAATTCCGCAGCGGGCGGTGCATAGTACAAAGCCGAAAGCAGGCCATAGACCTCCGAACGGGCAGTTTCCTCATCAAAGCTGCTGGTCTGGACCAGTGAGGCGTCAGAGTTTGTCGATTCGTGCTTCATTGTCTGCAGAGTAGATGTCGATCACGCGGCAGTCGCCGCACATTTTGAGGCGTTCCAGCGCTGCGCCCTGGAACATGGCGTGGCCGCCGAGCTTGGCCAACATGGCCTCAATTCCTTTGAGCGTGCCAAAGGGTTTGCCACATCGCACACACCCAAAAGGCTGAGCCTCGTTGAGCACGCGCGGTTCTTTGCGTTCAGGCGTCAGCAGCAGGCGGGGCTGCAACTGAATCGCCTTTTCGGGGCAGGTCTTGATACACAGGCCACATTGCACGCAGTTCTTTTCGGTCAGGCGCAACTGTGGGCTTTGGGGGTTGTCGCTCAAGGCGCTGGCGGGGCAAGCACTGACGCACGCCAGGCACAGGGTGCACTTGTCTTTGTCCACCAACAAATTGCCGAGCGGGGAAGCGGATGGCAAGGCGATTTGCTCTGGCAATGCCTTGAGAGGTGACTGTTCAATCAAATGATCCAGCGCCAGCTCCAGCGTGCTGCGCTTTTCTGCAGCAGCGCTGAATGTCGCGGCGACCGCAACGCCCTTGGCGGGCGACTTGTCCAGCAGTGCCAAGTCCGCATCCAGTGAGGCCATGGAACTCGCCTGCAGCAGGTGCAGATGCTGGCCGGCGTAGCCCAGCCCAGTCAGAATAGCCCTAGCCACCTCCATCTGGTCTTGCAAGCCCTGGCGATACTGGGGTGCCTCTTCTGCCGTGCACAGCACCGCAATGCGCGTCGCGCCTTGGGCGATGGCGCTGAGCCACATCTCCAGCCCCAGGTTGGCGGTATGCCACAGGGCCACAGGAATCACTTGGGCCGGCACGCCTTGGGCCACACCCAATTGCGCTGCACGCCCCAGTTCTTCCACCAACTTTTGACCAGCGACTTGACTGTGAAACAGCAGGCAAGCATCGGCGCCGCCCGCCTTGGCGTAGGTGGACAGCAGGGTCCGAATCTTCTGCCCTTGGTCGGTTGTGCGTGGATAGGCATACGTCAGCGCGCCACTTGGGCAGACCGTGGTGCAAGCCCCGCAGCCCACGCACAGTTGCGGGTTGACTTTGATTTGTTGGCGAGACTTATCGGAGGTAATCGCTTCTGCCGAGCAAATATCAATGCAAGCCTGGCAGCCCACTGTCTCGTTGCGGCTGTGAGCGCAGAGCTTTTGTTTGTAGTTAAAGAACTTTGGCTTATCAAACTCGCCCACCAAGTCGCGAATTTTCAGCACTGTCGCCAAATCCGGCGACGCACTGTGGAAATAGCCCTGCGGCAAGGCGTGGCGTGCAAAGGCCGAGTGTTCTCGCAAATCGAGCACCAGGTCAAAGCTTTCACTCAAGGCCTGTGGCGCCCGGCCAAAGTCAATCGCCCCCGCAGTGGTGCAAACTGCCACACACTGCCTGTGTGATTTGCATAGTTCGCTATCAATTTGATAGTCCAAACCAATCGCACCCTCGGGGCAAACCGCCACGCAGGCATTGCAACGAGTGCACAGATCCAGGTCAATGGGGTTGTTGCGCGTCCAACTCAGTTCAAAAGCGCCCAACCAACCCCTGAGGGCGTCAACGCGACCAGACAAGACCGGATAGCGGCGCTCCTGAGCACCTGCACCTCGGTCGCTGGCAAATATGCTGACTTGAAGCACATCGGATACCGAATCGGCCAGCGCCTCGGCCTTGTCCAGCGCACCAATGATCAGAAGGCGACCCGCACTTTTAAAGGTGACCGTCGACACCGGCTCAGGGTCTGGCAAGTGCGCAGCCGCCAACAAGGCGGCAATCTTGGGCGCGGCGCGGGCACTGCCTTTGCCCCACCCACCTGTTTCGCGGATGTTGACAAAGCGGATGACCGAGGTGGCCCCTTCAGTCTGCTCTGCCAGTTCGGTGAACAAGCGTTTTTCTTGGGTGCAGGCAACGACGACATCGTCACCCGACTTGATGGCTTGCTGAAACGCGCCGGCTTCACGGCGGCAAAGGCCGCTGTGCAGGGTTAAGGGCTCTTTCAGTGCCTGGCTCAGCGTTGCCAGGGTCTTGGGGGCCGCCAGCGGCATGGTCTGGTTGCAGTCGCAAATCAGCGTGGTCATGTGGGAGCTTTAAGGTTTCATTGCCAGGGGCAGCGTTTGTTAACAGGTCGTTCTGTTGGGACTGCTCGGTGTCGAACAGATTAAGGAACTGCGCGCCAACCATTTGGCGCAACATGGATTCGGGAATCGGGTCAGGCTTGGAATAGTCATCGATATAAATATCCAGGCCATCCATGATGTTGTAGTGCGGGTCCGTGAACAGCTTTTTCATCGCGGCATTGCGCACCTCTGGCGTGACGCTCTTGGCTGTGAAAGCGCTGAAGTCACTCTCGGCAGTCAAGGCCTTCACATCGTCCAGCGTCAAGGGCACATCTTCCGGCGTACTGGCGGTGGAGTCAGCCTCAAGCACGGCATCTTGCACGGTTTGGCTTGCCGCCTTGCTCGCCACGACTTGTTGAGTTTGTGGGGCACTCAGCGCGCGAGCATCACCTGGGCCTGAGGCCGGCGTTGCCGCTGCAACTTCAGACACCGCCGTGCCCTTAGCCACGTTGGCTTTACGCTGCGACCAGCGGCTGAAAAAATTGGCAGGCTCAGCCATGGCCACCTTTGCGCTGAGGCTTGGCCGTAGACACTGACGCCGGATTGCCAAAGCGATCCGTCAAGCTGCGAAAGCTCTCAGGCCTTTGCCGACGCTTGGGTTCTACGACATGGTGTTCATCCACAAACGCTTGCAGCCATTCCAGCACCTCAGCGGGCACCGGGACCTGCTCCACCGTTTCTTGCGCATCCAGCCAGCGCCCCGCATCGTGGTAGCTCAATGACACCGTCAGCGGAACAGCCTGTTCGTCCTGCATGCGCCAAAGCACAAACCAGCACGGCTTAGGCGTGGTGGCGTTCAGGTAATAGCCTTCGGCATCGTCTTTGAAGAGCTCCACTTTCATCGCGGGGTAAAGCCAGGCTTCACCATCTTCTTGTTGGTAGAGCATGCGCGGCACTTGACCAAAGCTGGCCTGCTGCAAGACCACGTCCGCCAGCACCCAACGCCACGGCTGCCAACGCGCCATAGGGCCCGTGATGCGCTCGCGGCGCATTTGGACGGCAACTTCTAGGCTGGGGCGTGGGGGCGACATGCGCCCAACTGTAAGCGAAGCCGACACGAAGGCCCGTAAGATGTTTCCCCATGCAAAACTTGCTCACGGCCCTGCTGGGCACCCAAATCCCTCTCATTCAGGCACCCATGGCTGGCGTGCAAGGCAGCGCACTGGCGGCGGCTGTCTGCCAAGCGGGTGGGTTAGGCTCCATCCCCTGTGCCATGTTGACGCTCGACGGCATGCGCGCAGAGCTGAGCGCACTAAAGCAGGCGACTGATAAGCCCTTTAACGTCAATTTTTTTTGCCATACACCGCCGACACCTGATGCTGACCGCGAAGATCTCTGGCGCAAGGCATTGGCGCCGTATTACGCAGAGTTTGGCATTGACCCTAACTCAATCTCCGCAGGCCCAGGGCGTGCGCCGTTCACAGCTGAAGCTGCTGCTGTCTTGGCCGACTATCGCCCTGCGGTGGTGAGCTTTCACTTTGGTCTACCTTCGCCAGAACTGCTGGCCATGATTAAAGGCTGGGGCGCAAAAGTGCTTTCCTCAGCCACCACGGTTGAAGAAGCCGTTTGGCTGCAAGCCCAAGGGGTAGATGCCATCATCGCCCAGGGCCTGGAAGCTGGCGGACACCGGGGCATGTTTCTGACGGATGATCTCAGCACACAAATGGGCACCTTTGCGCTGCTGCCGCAAATCGTCAAGGCGGTCAAGGTGCCCGTCATTGCGGCTGGCGGCATTGGAGACGCGCAGGGTGTGTCTGCCGCCATGGCCTTGGGAGCGGCTGGCGTGCAGATCGGCACTGCTTACATGCTTTGCCCAGAAGCGACGACGAGCCCCCTTCACCGTGCCGCACTGAGCAGTCCGGCCGCGCGGCACACTGCTTTGACGCGCCTTTTCACTGGACGACCCGCCCGTGGAATCATGAACCGCGTGATGAAGGAAGTCGGTCCACTGAGTGCTGTTGCCCCTGCGTTTCCGTTGGCCACAGCGGCCATGGCACCTTTGCGCGCTAAAGCCGAAGCGCAAGGCCTTGGCGACTTTTCTCCGCTGTGGTCGGGACAGAACGCTTCGGGCTGCAAGGCCATACCGGCGGCAGAGTTGACGGCTCAACTGGCCCAAGGATTCAGCGGATAAAGCACCGAAACGACGGTTCAATCTCGGTCTTATCCGGCTTTACCCTTACACAGATGTAGGGTAATGCAGGAGATTGTTAGAAGATGTAATATCCACCTCAGATAAAGGCACACCCGCACGAAAGTCGGGGTCGCAAAGCCACCGGTCTTAACCCTTTGAGGGAATGACAGCGGGGTTGCCCAGCAAGCAAAGCAGTTGAACTCTCACCTGCGGCAACTCCCCCAAACAGTGGCCAGGATCACTTCCTGCAGCGGCTTCTTCTTTCCCCGGTACTGCCTTCAACGGTTTGTTACTGGAGAAGCTCATGTCCGAATCCAAGATCCTCACATCCTACCCACATGGCCGTCTGCGCACGACCGTAGCAGCTGCGGTTCAACTGCTGGTGGCTGGCAGCCTGGCGTTCGCCACGGTTGGCTGCGGCGGTGGCGCTGATACAGCCTCCAGCAACGCGCCGACCAGCACAAGTTCTGCATCCGACGAAGCCGCTACACCGATGGCTTCAGCCACCACAACATTGACACTGGACAACACCGAACTGTCCACCGACGTGGCCGAACAGACTGCTCAACCCAGCTTTCACCTGGCGCCGGTTCAACTGGACGCCCCCGCCGATGTGGACACCATGGACAGCAGTGCATCCGCCCGCATGGCCCCACGCATGCAGGCCATTCCAGCTCAATTTGCCCAGCTGTCCACCGAGCGCCTGACGCTGCAAAGTCTGCGCAATGTTGATGGCATGCGCTCGCATGAAACACCTGCGGCCGCCAGCGACAACACCGTCGCCCCTATGGCGACCACCAGCGCTGTAAAAACTTACACACCAGCGCAAATTCGCGCCGCCTATGGCTTCCCCACGCTGCCAGCATCCATGACAGGACTGACTGCGGCGCAAGCGGCACAGCTGGGTGCAGGACAGACGATTTACATCATGGACGCCATGCACAACCCGAATGTGGCCGCAGAGCTGGCCGCTTTCAACACGAAGTTTGGTCTGCCTGGGTGCACGACCAAGGCCATTGCCACCACCGCCGCACTGCCACTGGCTGCGCCGTCCAGCACCGCGTGCGAATTGTCGATCGTGTACGCCACCGCTACGGGCAGCATGACCCCCACCGCGCCTGCCTATAACTCTGGTTGGGCGACAGAAATTGCGATGGATGTGCAGTGGGCCCACGCCACGGCCCCCCTCGCCCGCATCGTTTTGATTGAAGCACCCGACACCTCCATCAATAGCCTGCTCGGCGGCATCAAATTGGCCAACGCCATGGGCCCAGGCATTGTGTCCATGAGTTTTGGAACGAATGAAGGGAGCTGGACTTCTTCGGTTGACGCCGTCTTCAGCACCGCCAAGATGACCTATTTGGCAGCTGCTGGCGACTCTGGCACTGGCGTGATGTGGCCTGCCGTGTCCCCCAATGTGGTGGCCGTGGGTGGCACATCGCTCACCTACAGTGGCACGGGTGCCCGCTCAGAAGTCAGCTGGTCTGGCACGGGCGGCGGTACCAGTGCTTACACCACTGCTCCTAGCTACCAAACCAATGCTGTGCCCGGCATGGGAACAGTTGCCAAGCGCAATGTACCGGATGTGGCATTAAATGCAGACCCCGCCACTGGCCAGTATGTGGCCGTGATCACCCCAGGTAGCAGCACCGTGGGCTGGGCTAGCGCAGGTGGAACGAGCATTTCCGCACCGCAATGGGCGGGTGTAGTCGCCGTGGCCAACGCCACCCGCGCACTGTCTGCCAAGGCGGTGCTGGGTGCACCTCATTCCATGATTTACGGTCAAATTTCAACCGTGCCTGGCACCTACGCGAGCGGCTTTGCAGACATCGTCAAAGGATCAAACGGCAGCTGCACAACGTGTACCGCCAAGCTGGGCTTTGACCCCGTGACCGGCCTGGGCACCCCCAATGTCAGCAATTTGGTGAGTACCTTGGCAGGCATTGCGGTCGTCACGCCAGCCCCTGTGGTGACACCTGCCGCCATCAGCGGCAAGGTGGGCACAGCCCTGTCCTTCACCGCATCTGTGAATGCAGGCAACCCTGTCACCTACAGTTTGACAGGCGCGCCAACAGGCATGGCCATCAGCAGCACTGGCGTGGTCACTTGGGCAACACCCGTGGCTGGCACTTACGCTGTGACCGTGATTGCAAAAGACAGCAAGACCGCCTTGACAGGTCAAGGTGTTTACACCGTCACCATTGCGGCTCTTCCTGCAGCAGTAGCCCCCACCGTGGCCTCTGCCACGATTTCGGGCAAGCCCGGTACAGCTTTGTCATTTGCTGTTACGACCACAGCGCCCAACCCGGTCGCCTACGCGCTGAGCGGCGCACCCACGGGCATGAGCATCAGCAGCACAGGTGTGGTGAGCTGGGCTAAACCTGTGCTTGGCACTTACAGCGTCACCGTGGTGGCCAAGGACACCAAGACTGGCCTCTCAGGTAGCGGCATCTATACCGTAAAAATTGCAACCGTTGGCCCCGTGATCACCGCCGCATCCATGACCGGTGTTGCAGGCAAAGCGTTAAGCGGCTTGATCAGCATTTCTGACCCAGGTGCCACCTACATTTCGGTGTCCATCTCCGGCGTGCCCCTGGGCATGGGCTTCTCCATGAGCGGCATGAACATCACAGCCAAATGGGCAAGCCCAACAGTGGGCAGCTACAGCATGAAGATCACGGTGACCGATTCTGCTGGACTGACAGCACAGGTGACAGTGCCGATCACGATCACGAAGTAAAGTGGGATTCTGCGCAGGCAAGTACCTTGACTGCGCAGAACTTGAACTCCGGAATCTTGCCGAACGGGTCCAGCGCCGAGTTGGTCAGCAGATTGGCTGCGGCCTCGCCGTAGGCGAAGGGGATGAACACCGTGCTGTCGGGCGTGCCGTTGTCCAGGCGGGCTGTGAGCTGCACTTGCCCTCGGCGTGATTGCACTTGGATGGAGGCACCCGCTTGTACGCCCAGGCGGGCTAACTCTTTCGCGTTCATGCTGGCAGTGGGGCTTGGTTCCAGCGCGTCCAGCACCTCGGTTCGTCGCGTCATGCTCCCGGTATGCCAGTGCTCCAATTGTCTACCCGTGATCAGCACCATGGGGTAGTCGGCATCGGGCAGTTCATTGGCTGGAATCAGGGCAGCGGGCACCAGTTTGACGCGGCCATCGGCCGTCGGGAAGCGGTCGATGAATACAGTAGGCTGGCCTGGGTCATCGGCACTGAGGCAGGGGTAAGTAACGCTGCCCTCGCGCTGCAGTCGCTCCCAGCTAATGCCCGCAATGGCAGCGTGCATCGCTTGGCGCATTTCTTCATAGACAGCGGCCACGCCAAAGTCTTTACCGGGATAAGACCAGCTTAAGCCCATCCCCAGCGCCATCTGCTGAATGATCCACAGGTCCGCTCTCGCATCACCGGGCGGATCAATCGCCTGGCGACCCATTTGCACCATGCGGTCCGTGTTACTCACGGTGCCGGTTTTTTCGGGCCAGGCGGTGGCGGGGAGGATCACGTCGGCCAGCCAGGCGGTTTCGGTCATGAAGATGTCTTGCACCACCAAATGCTCAAGAGATGCCAGTGCATGGCGTGCGTGGTTCAGGTCGGGGTCGCTCATGGCGGGGTTCTCGCCCATGATGTACATGCCACGTACCTTGTGCGGATCGCTGTCGGGGGCCAGCGCCTTGTGCATGATTTCGACCACGGTGTACCCGGGGGACTTGTCCAGGGGTGTCTTCCAGAAGTCCTCAAACCAGGTGTGCGCTGCCGCGTTGTCCACACGCTGGTAGTTGGGGAACATCATGGGAATCAGGCCCGCATCGCTGGCACCCTGCACATTGTTTTGCCCGCGCAAAGGGTGCAGGCCGCTGCCCGGCTTGCCGATCTGGCCAGTGATGGTGCACAAGGCGATCAGGCAGCGCACATTGTCGGTGCCGTGCACATGCTGGCTCACGCCCATGCCCCACAGGATCATCGCGCCCTTGGCCTTGGCGAACGCGCGGGCGACTTCGCGGATGGTCTCAGCCGGTATGCCGCACACGGGCGCCATGCGTTCCGGGCTGAAGTTAAGAACGTTTTGGGCTATTTCGGCATAGTGGGTGACGCGAGCAGCTACAAAATCAGTAGCAACCATGCCTTCGTCAATCACGGTGTGGATCATGGCGTTGAGCAGCGCCACGTCGGTATCGGGCTTGAACTGCATCGTGCGCCAGGCGTGTTTGCCAATGTCGGTCACGCGGGGGTCGGCCAGCACAATTTTGGCCCCACGCTTGGCGGCATTCTTGATCCAAGTGGCGGCCACAGGATGGTTGGACGTGGGGTTGGAGCCAATCACCAGGATCAGCTCGGCATGCTCCACATCCTTGACTTGGTTGCTGACAGCACCCGAACCCACGCCTTCAAGCAAGGCCGCAACGCTGCTGGCATGGCACAAGCGGGTGCAGTGATCCACGTTGTTACTGCCAAAGCCGGTGCGAACGAGTTTTTGGAACAGGTAGGCTTCTTCATTGCTGCCCTTGGCACTGCCAAAGCCTGCGAGCGACTTGGGCCCATGCTGATCGCGCAAAGCTTTGAGCTTGCCACCGGCAAGGGCCAGGGCTTCTTCCCAACTGGCTTCGCGGAAGGTGCTGCGCCAGTCGGCTTCGCGCTCGGGAATGTGGTCCCCATGCTTGGGCGCATCGGCACGGCGGATCAACGGCTGCGTCAAGCGGCCCGCGTGGTGCACGTAGTCAAAGCCAAAGCGGCCTTTGACGCACAGGCGGCCTTCGTTGGCCGGGCCGTTGCGGCCTTCCACGGCCACGATCTTGCCGTCGCGCACTTGGTAGCTCAGCTGGCAGCCAACGCCGCAGAAGGGGCAGACGGAATCGACGGACTTGTCCACCGCTTGCGAGCCGATGAGCGTTTTGGCGCTGATCGCCCCCGTGGGGCAGGCCTGCACACATTCGCCGCAAGCCACGCATGAACTCGCCCCCATGGGATCGGCGAGGTCGAACACAATCTGGCTGTGCGCACCCCGACCGGCAGTGCCGATGACGCCGTTGACCTGGACCTCGCGGCAGGCGCGCTCGCAGCGTCGGCAGTTGATGCAGGCGTCGAGGTTGACTGCCATCGCAGGATGCGACTCGTCATGCCATGCTGGATGCGATGTGTCAGAACAGGCAGGGTGCGAAACGTCAGGCTTGGCTTGCTCGCGTTGGAGATTTTGCAAGGCGGGGCGCACGGCCACATCCAGTCGCTCAGCCCACTGACTTAGCTCACCATGAGGACTATTGGCATCGCCATCATTCCACTGGTAGCCCGCGCTCGGCATGTCAGACAGCAGCATTTCCAGCACCATCTGCTGGCTCTTGATGGCTCGTGGGCTATCTGTTTGCACGACCATGCCGGGTGTAGCAGCGCGGCAGCAACTGGCGGCCAGCGTGCGCTCGCCTGCCACTTCAACCACGCAAGCACGGCAGTTGCCGTCTGGCCGTAAACCGGGTTTGTGGCAGAGGTGGGGAATGTCAATGCCCAAGCGCTTGGCCAGGTCGAGGAGACTTTCCCCTGCGTGCGCTTCGCAGGTGTTTCCGTTCAGCGTCAGTGTGCTGTTGCTCATAGACCCACCTCATGGGCAAAGTACTTGATCACACAGCGCACAGGATTTGGCGCTGCCTGTCCCAGCCCGCAGATGGACGCATCCGTCATGACCTGGCTCAGGTCTTCTAGCGTGTGCACGTCCCAGACAGCGGCTTTCATCAGCTGGGCCGCTTTGACCGTGCCCACGCGGCAGGGCGTGCACTGGCCACAGCTCTCCCCCGCAAAAAACTGCATCACATTGAGCGCGGCGTCGCGTGCCTTGTCGGCCTGGCTCAGCACCACGACAGCGGCAGAACCGATGAAGCCACCGTGCGGCTGCAGGGTGTCAAAGTCCAGCGGCACATCGGCCAAGCTGGCGGGAAAAATGCCGCCACTCGCGCCTCCAGGCAGATAGGCGTAAAGCGTTTGCCCATCGGCCATGCCGTCGCAGTGTTCGTCAATCAGCTCGCGCAGGGTGATGCCTGCAGGCGCTAGCTTGACGCCGGGATTTTTGACCCGACCGCTCACACTGAAGGACCGAAAGCCTTTGCGGCCGTGTCTTCCATGTTCAGCAAACCAGCCGTCGTCATGGGTCAGGATGTCGCGCACCCAGTACAGAGTTTCAAAGTTGTGCTCAAGCGTGGGGCGGCCAAACAGGCCGGTCTGGGCGATGTAAGGGGGGCGCAGGCGCGGCTCACCCCGCTTGCCTTCAATGCTTTCGATCATGGCGGACTCTTCGCCGCAGATGTAGGCACCGGCGCCACGGCGCAGTTCGATGTGCGGCAAGGGGAATGGCGGGTTGGCTTGTAGCGCGACCAGCTCACGTTTCAGCAAGGCGCGGCAGTCGTGGTATTCGTCGCGCAGGTAGATGTAGATCGATTCGCAACCGACCACATGTGCGGAAATCAGCATGCCTTCAAGAAATCGGTGCGGGTCGCGTTCCAGGTAAAAGCGGTCTTTGAAGGTGCCGGGCTCGCCTTCGTCGATATTGACCGCCATCAAGCGCGGCGCAGGTTGGTCGCGCACGATCCGCCATTTGCGCCCTGCGGGAAAACCCGCACCACCCAGCCCGCGCAGGCCCGCTTGGTCCATGCGTTCAAGCGCGGCGTCTAGGCTTTGTTCACCGCTGACAATTGAGGCAGCCAGGCCGTATCCACCGCCTGCACGATAGGCCTCGTACGCTATTACTTCAGGAGCAAACTTTGCAGAAGGAGCGTGCCGAAGTGCCCCCTGGGATGCTTGAATCACACTTTGAACAGTCGCTTTGGACACTGCTTGCTGTCCCACCTGTACGGCGGGAGCTTGTTCGCAGCGCCCAAGGCAGGGAGCGGGCAGCACGCGAACGCCTTGGCCCAGCAAGTCGGGCAAACTTTGCAGCAATTCATCCGCGCCTGCCATTTTGCAACTGAGGCTGTTGCACACCCGAATGGTTTGCGCAGGAGGCTCGGTGCTGTCTTTTAGGACCTCGAAGTGATGGTAAAAACTGGCGACTTCAAACACCTCCACCATGGGGATACTCATCTCAGTCGCCAAGGCCACCAGCCAAGCTTCCGGCAAGCCCTTGCACGCATCGTTGATCAGATGCAGGTACTCGATCAACAGGTCCCGGCGATAACCTTCAGCCGGTCGCGGGCCGATCAAGCCGCGAACGCTTTCCCGAACAACCGGGTCAGGCTGACGCCCCTTCAGGTGCCCACGTTTAGCTGTCTGGAGCAAGGCCTCTGGCGTGCTGAGGGGTATGGCTTGCATGGTCGCTTAAGCCTTCAGTTGCTGGTGATGAAAGCGCAGGTGGTCTTCCATGAAGGTCTGGATAAAGTAGTAGCCATGGTCAAATCCTTCGTGGCGGCGCAAGGTCAAGGTTTGTTTGGCTGTCGCGCAGGCCTGTTCGAACAGTTCGGGCTTGAGTTGCTCCACCAAGAACTTGTCTGCTAGGCCCTGGTCAATCAAGATGCCTCCTGGATAGGGTTGCGTTTGCGCACTCGCCATCAAGGCGCACGCGTCGTAAGCTTGCCAGGCAGTCGTGTCTGCCCCCAAGTAATGGCTGAGTGCCTTGGTACCCCATGGGCACTGCGTGGCCGAGCATATTGGCGCGAATGCCGACAAACTTTTGAACAGACCGGGGTAGCGCAGCGCTAAGGTCAATGCCCCATGCCCGCCCATGGAGTGCCCAAAGATCCCAAGACGGTCCACGTCGGCACCAAACTGCTGCACGACGATGCGGCGCAGCTCGTTCACCACATAGTCTTCCATGCGGTAGTGAACAGACCATGGCTGCTGGGTCGCGTTCATGTAAAAGCCTGCACCTGCACCCAAGTCCCAGTCTTTGCTCTCATCTGGCACACCGGTATTTCTTGGGCTGGTATCGGGCGAGATCAGCATCAAACCCAGCTCTGCCGCGATGCGCTGTGCGCCGGACTTGGTGGGGAAGGTTTCTTCAGTACAGGTCAGACCCGCCAGATAGATCACGGCCGGCACCGGGCCGTCCTTCGCCTGCGGCGGTTTAAAAACAGAAAAGTGCATCGGCAAACCAATGCTGCCGGAGGTATGGCTGTAAAAACCCTGCACGCCGCCAAAGCAGGCATGTTCGGAAATCGTCGTCAAAGTGTCATGCATGCTTAACAGTTTAGCGACCCGGCTCGGGGCGAAAAATGTTCGGCCATATGACGCCTATAAGAAACCAAGCCAGAAACTGGTTTTGAAAAATCAGGCGCCAATCAACTCGAAGACGGCGTCGGCGAAAATTTGCGGCACCTCTTGTGGCATGTTGTGACCCACTCCGGGCACCCAACGGTGTGAGCGGGTGCCGCTGAAGAATCGGGCGTGGGCCGAAGCCTCAGCCGGTGGCCGCACGCCATCATCCATTCCATCAAACGTGATGGTGGGCACCGTGACAACAGGTTGCAGGGCCAAACGCTGTTCAATCTCAGCGTGCGCCGGGTCTCCAGGCACCAGCCCAAAGCGGTGGCGGTAGGACTGGATCACCACGTCAACAAAGTCTGGGTTATCAAAGGCCTGCGCACTGCGCTCGAACGTGGCGTCGTCAAACGCCCAGGTGGGTGACCATGTCTTCCATAACTGTCGACAAACCGCACGGCGGTCAACTTCCAAGCCGGCACGGCCACGTTCGCTGTGAAAGTAATATTGATACCAAAGACGTTGCTCGTTCTCGGGTGTGTCTGGCGCCATGGCCTTGGCGATGTTTTGTATGTTGTAGCTGTTGAAGGACAGTAAACCCGTGCACCGTTCAGGCCAAAGCGCCGCCACAACACAGGCGGCGCGCCCGCCCCAGTCATAGCCCGCCAAGACGGCATTAGGGATGTGCAAAGCATCCATCAGCGCCAGCAGGTCAGCCCCTAAGGCGGCTTGCTCGCCCGAGCGAGGTGTCTCCTGACGCAGAAACCGCGTCGGGCCAAAACCGCGCAGATAGGGCACGATCACACGGCAGCCTCGGGCAGCCAGCAAAGGCGCAACCTCGGCATAGGCATACACGTCGTACGGAAAGCCGTGCATTAAGAACACGGGCACGCCGTTTGCAGGCCCCAGCTCGATATAGGCCAAATCCAGCTGGCCTGCCTGAACCCGGCGGAGTTCGCCAAAACTGGGATGCGCCAGCATGATCAGGTGTCTTTAGAGATTTTGATGCTTGGAAACTTGGAGGAAAAGTCTTTTGCCTTGGCTGCAATCTTGATCGCCACCTGACGCGCCACAGTCTTGTAGATCGTCGCCACTTCCCCGTCTGGGTCAGCAACCACAGTGGGCCTGCCGCTATCGGCTTGCATGCGGATGTTGATGTCCAGCGGCAGGGCACCCAAATAATCCATCTGGTATTCAGCGGCCATCTTCTTGCCACCGTCTGCACCAAAGATGTGTTCGACATGGCCGCATTTGCTGCACACATGCGCCGCCATGTTCTCAACGATGCCCAGAATGGGAACCCCCACCTTCTCAAACATCTTGATGCCTTTGCGCGCATCCAGCAAGGCAATGTCTTGAGGCGTCGTCACGATGACGGCACCCGTCAAAGGCACGCGTTGACTCAAGGTCAGCTGGATGTCACCCGTACCTGGCGGCATGTCGACGATCAAATAGTCCAGATCTTTCCAGTTCGTTTGGCGCAGCAGTTGCTCCAGCGCCTGGGTGGCCATCGGGCCGCGCCAGATCATGGCTTCGTCCTTTTCCACCAGGAAACCGATGGACATGACCTGAACACCGTAATTCTCAAGCGGCTCCATGGTCTGACCGTCTTCGCTCTCTGGACGCCCAGTCACACCCATCATCATGGGCTGGCTGGGGCCATAAATATCGGCGTCCAGCAGGCCCACTGATGCACCTTCAGCTGCCAACGCTAAGGCCAAGTTCGCAGCTGTGGTGCTTTTGCCCACACCGCCCTTGCCAGACGCCACGGCAATGATGTTTTTGACATTGGGCATCAACTGCACGCCGCGCTGAACAGCGTGGCTGATGACTTTGGTGCTGATGTTGGCAGACACATTATTCACGCCTGCAACGGTCTTGGCTGCGTTGACCAGCGCCCGACGCAGCGCCGGAATCTGGCTCTTGGCGGGGTAGCCCAATTCAACGTCGAAAGACACATCGCCGTCGTGAATGACCAGGTTTTTCAGCGCCTTGGTCGATACAAAGTCTGTGCTGGTGTTGGGATCAATTACCGACTGAAGGGCGTCCTTCAGTGTCTGCTCGTTCAATGCCATATGTAACTCCTGAATTCGCATAGTCTAGCCCGTTGATCGGCCTGCCCGATGGCATTTAGGCGACGTCCACAGTCGCTGCGCACAACAGGGCCTAAAATTGCTGCCCCGCCCGTCGATTTGTACAGTGACAGGGTGGGCTCTACCAGGTTTATGGACATGCCCCGCCAAATTTTCGTCACCACCGCCCTCCCCTACGCCAACGGCAACTTCCACATCGGCCACATCATGGAGTACATCCAGGCCGATATCTGGGTGCGGTTTCAGCGCATGTGCGGGCATGAGGTGAACTTTGTCTGCGCCGACGATGCCCATGGCGCGCCTATCATGATCGCCGCGCAAAAGGCGGGCATCACGCCGCAGCAGTTTGTCGCCAACATCGCCGCAGGTCGCAAGCCTTATCTGGACGGCTTTCACATCGCTTTTGACAATTGGCACAGCACCGACGGCCCCGAGAACCACGAACTGGCTCAAGCAATTTACCGTGACCTGAAGGCCAATGACCTGATCAGCAGCAAAACCATTGAACAGTTCTTCGACCCCGAGAAGAACATGTTCCTGCCGGATCGCTTCATCAAAGGCGAATGTCCCAACTGCCACGCCAAAGACCAGTACGGTGACAACTGTGAGGTCTGTTCCAAGGTTTATAGCCCGACCGACCTGATCAACCCGTACTCAGCCCTTTCGGGTGCGACGCCGGTGTTGAAGAACTCCGAGCATTTCTTTTTTAAGCTGTCAGACCCACGTTGCCTGGCCTTTTTGAAAGAATGGACCACCAGCGGTGCGGTGCAACCTGAGGTACTGAAAAAGATCAGCGAATGGCTCACGCCCGATGAAAACGGCGTGACCGCCATGGGCGACTGGGACATCAGCCGCGACGCACCCTACTTTGGCATCGAGATCCCCGATGCGCCGGGCAAGTATTTTTATGTGTGGCTGGATGCGCCCATTGGCTACCTGGCGTCGTTGAAGAACCTTCTCGACAAACGCGGGCAAGACTATGCAGCCTACATGGCCAACCCCGACCTGGAGCAGTACCACTTCATTGGCAAGGACATCATCACCTTTCACACCCTGTTCTGGCCCGCCACGCTGAAGTTCAGCGGCCGCAAGGTGCCAAACAAAATTTTTGTGCACGGCTTTTTGACCGTGAACAACGGCGAGAAAATGAGCAAGAGCCGTGGCACAGGGCTGGACCCACTCAAGTACTTGTCGCTGGGGATGAACCCCGAGTGGTTGCGCTATTACCTGGCCGCCAAGCTCAGTGGCCGCAATGAAGACATTGACTTCAATGCAGACGACTTCCAGGCGCGGGTCAATTCAGACTTGGTGGGCAAGTACATCAACATCGCGTCCCGAGCCGCAGGCTTCATTGCCAAACGCTTTGGCGGAAAATTGGGGACTGTTTCTGCCGACGGCGGCACGCTACTGCTCACACTTAGCTCTCAAAATGAGAGCATACAAAAACTCTATGGCGAGCGCGATACGGGCAAGGCAGTGCGTGAAATCATGCTCTTGGCGGACCGCGTCAATGCCTACGTGGACCAAAACAAACCGTGGGAAATTGCGAAGCAAGAAGGCCAGGACGCGCGCCTGCAAGAAGTTTGCAGCACCTGCATTGAAGCCTTCCGCATCCTCACGGCTTACCTCAAGCCCGTGATGCCTGCACTGGCCACCCAGGTTGAAGCGTTTCTGCAATGTGCGCCGCTGGACTTCGTCAACTCAGCCACAGCGCTGGGTGCGGGCCATGCCATTGGCACCTATCAGCACCTGATGCAACGCGTAGACCCCAAACAACTGGAAGCTTTGTTTGAAGCGCCCCCTGCGCCAGAACCAGAGAAAACCATTCCTGGCGGTGAGGAACTCGCCCCTACGATCTCCATCGACGACTTTGCCAAAATTGACTTGCGCATCGCGCAGATCGTGAATTGCGAAGCCGTGGAAGGCAGCACCAAGCTGCTACGTTTAACGCTGGATGTGGGTGAAGGCAAGCACCGTAATGTGTTCAGCGGCATCGCCAGTGCCTACAAGCCCGAAGACCTGATCGGCAAACTGACGGTGATGGTGGCCAACCTGGCACCACGCAAGATGAAGTTTGGTGTTTCGGAAGGCATGGTGTTGGCTGCCAGCCATGCTGATGAAAAAGCCCAACCGGGCATTCACGTGCTCAACCCCTGGCCTGGCGCACAACCCGGAATGCGCGTGCGTTAAAGTTCAGGCCAATGTCAGCCCTCATCTCAGCCGTCTTCGTTTTGCTGCTGGGGGCAACTTTGGCCCTGGCGGTTCGAGGCAACAGGTGGCGCGCTTTTTGGGCGATCGCAACCCAGACCGTGGCCATGGTGCTGGTCGTGAGTGCGGCTTGGCCAGTGTTGATGGGCGGAAGCATTGTTTCGGGCTCCATGGTCTGGACCTACCCTGTCGGCACACCGCGCGTCCAGATGGACGGCTTGGGTGCCTTCTTTTTGGTGTGGTCGCTGCCCATGACGCTGCTCGGCAGTCTTTACGCAGTCGGCTACATGCGGCGCTACTTTGACAGCGCACGGCACCTGGGCGTGCACTTTGCGCTGCTGAACGCCACATCGCTTTCGTTCATCCTGGTCTATTGCACCGACCACGCGCTGATCTTTCTACTCGGCTGGGAGATCGCGGCGCTAGCCGCATGGCAGCTGGTGATTTGGGATTACAGCAACCAAAAAGTGCGCTTTGCTGGGTTCAATTACCTGGTGTCCACCCACATCGGACTGATCTTCCTGGTGGCAGCCTTCATGATCATGTACGCCCACACAGGCACTTGGGCGCTGGATTCCATGGGGTCGTGGCTTCAAACCCACCCTGGGCCTGAGCGTAATTTGGTCTTTTTGCTGCTGCTGATCAGCTTTGGCCTCAAGTCAGCGTTCTTTCCATTCCATTCCTGGCTGCCGCGCGCCCACGCTGCGGCGCCTGCGCATGTGTCGGCGCTGATGTCGGGCGTAATCCATAAAGCTGGGCTGTATGCGTTGGTGCGTTTCATCATTTTGATCGGACAGCCAGACGAATGGATGGGCTGGTTTTTGATCGCGTTTTCCGCGTGTTCGGCACTTGTGGGGGGGCTATATACCGTTGGGCAACGCGACTTGAAACGCATGCTGGGGTATTCATCCACTGAAAACGTGGGCATTGCGGGCATCGGCATTGGTGTAGGGTGTTTGGGGCTGGCTTGGGGCATGCCAGCCTTGGTAGCGCTGGGCTTTGCCGGTGGCTTGCTTCATGTGCTGAACCATGCTTTCTTTAAATGCCAGCTCTTTTACGCCGCCGGTTCTGTCTACCAAGGCACGCATACGGTGGATATGGAAAAGCTTGGCGGCTTGGCACGCTTGCTGCCGTGGACCACCGCGTTCTTTTTGATTGGGGGCATGGCCATCTCGGCGCTGCCACCTTTTAACGGCTTTGCCAGTGAATTCACGTTGTACAGCGCCTTGTTTCACGACGGCGCCATGGATCCTCGTGCGCGCATGGCGTTGGCCGTAGCAGCAGCCGTTTTGGCCTTTGTAGGTGCCATGTCTGCGCTGGCCATTACGCGCGCTTTTGGCGTCATCTTTTTGGGAGCCCCGCGCGACGTCAATATTGGTCGGGCAGTAGAGGCTAACCATTGGATGTTGCTTCCCATGGGCGTTCATACCTTGGGTGTTTTGGTGCTGGGTTTAGCCCCTTTTGTCGGGTTCTTGATGGTCAGTCAACCCACCGCGCTGGCCATGCAGGCGCTTGGCGTCGACGTGGCCCCTTACCTGATCCCCATCACAGAGCAACTGGGAACCATCAGCGCCATCAGTGCTTGCTTATTGGGCGGATTTGCCGCGCTAGTGCTTTTGCGCCGCGTCTGGTCACCGGTGGCTTCGTCACACGTCACTTGGGGTTGCGGCTATACAGCGGTATCAAGCCGCATGCAGTACACAGGAGCGGCGTTTTCGCTTGACTTTACCTACTGGTTTCGCCAAATCATGCTGATATTGCGGCGGCGCAAGGCACCCGTTGGTTATTTCCCGGCCGACAGCTATGCCATCACCGATTGCGTTGACGCCGTAGAACACCGGCTGTACGCGGTGATTGGCCATGGTGATGACTCTGCCGAGAACATCTCGCGCAAGCTGCCAGAGGACGACACGCGCATCACTTTTGCGGCAGGCTTGATTGCTGTGGTGCTGATCATCGGCCTGGCCATGATCACAAGCGGAGACAAACCATGATGCTGTCGCTGGTTGCGGTGCACCTGGGCTTGTTGCTGCTGATGCCTTTTTTGCTGATTGGGGTGATCAACCGTACAAAATCCTGGTGGGCTGGCCGCAAAGGACCAGGGCTGCTCCAGAGCTATTGGGACATGCGCCGTCTGTTGCACAAGCAACCCGTGTACAGCAGCACAAGTACTGCGGTTTTTCGCTACGGCGCGGCTTTGGTGGCAATCAGCGCTATCGTGGCTGGCTTGATCGCCCCCGTGCTGGGCGGTGTGTCAGCATTGCAATTCAAATACGACTTTGTCGTCTTCGCATACACGTTGGGTTTAGGCCGCATGGCGATGATGGTGTCGGCCATGGATGTAGGCAGCGCCTTTGAAGGCATGGGCACAGCGCGCGAAGCGTCTTTCTCTGCCTTTGTTGAACCCGCCTTGTTTTTATTGATAGGGTCAGCCAGCATCGCAACCGGGCAAACCAGCTTTGCCGGGCTGATTGGGGCATGGCAGCACAGCCCTCAATTTGGCTTGCTGGTGTTACCTGCTTTGCTGACACTGTTCATTTTGTTGCAGACCGAAGCGGCCCGCGTCCCCGTGGATGACCCCACGACGCACCTTGAGCTGACCATGATTCACGAGGTAATGCTGCTGGATCACAGTGGCCCCGATTTGGCCGCCATGCAATATGGCGCTGCGCTCAAACTCACGACCTATGCGGGTCTGATTGCGGCTTTGCTGAACCCATTTGACCCCATCAGCAACTTGGCGCTGTCGGCAGCAAGTTCGGCTGTACTGATGCTTGCAGTGGCCGTCGCTGTGGGTTGTGTTGAGTCGCTCATAGCCCGGTTGCGCATGCGCTGGGTGCCGCGCTATTTGCTGCTGGCTGGCGGCGCGGCACTCACTTGCCTGGCCATGGTGGCACTGGGAGGGCGCGCGCCGTGAACCTGCCGCTTGTGTTTTTGTTGATCCTTTGCGTCACGCCCTTGTTTTTTGGTCGCATGCGGCAGTTGCCGGGCTGGCTGGCTTTGCAAGGCCTTGCACTGGCTTGGTATGGCCTGACGGACAACCCCGAGATGTCTGTGCACGACGTGGCAACCGCCGCCGAGGTGGTTTTTCTGCGCGCGATCCTGGCCCCTTGGCTATTCAAGCGCATGCTGGCACGGCGCAATGAGCCTGACTTGGAGTTGATGCCGTCAAACCTCTTTACCTGGGGCATTGCGATAGGCCTCATTGCGCTGGCCTTTGAATTTGCGCAGGCAACTTCTTCCGGCGCAGACGTCTTGATTCTGGGTGTTGTGAGCGCTGCAGTGGCGATGTCATTTCTGCTGCTGTCCACCAACGCGACCCCGCCTGCACAGCTGGCCTCATTGTTGTACCTGGAGACGGCGTTGGCCTTGTTCGAAACCTTGCTACCAGAGGCTTGGCCACTACCCGCGCATATCGCGGTCAGCGCGGTTTATGTTCTGACGGTAAGCATAGGCTGCTGGTTGCTCAGCCATGCCAGCACGGCGAGTGTGCTTGGCACGCCGTCGGCACCACGACATAAGGAGTTGGGATGACCAGCACGGCCATGTCCTCGCCAGCACTTGCACCAGACGACGCGAGCTCTTCAGCCAAGGCAGCCGGGCCAGCCTGGGCAGCTGCCCTGGTGATGTTTGCACTAGCCAGCGTTGCAGTCAGCCTCTGGCTATTCTTTGATTTTCCGCTGGCTGAATTGCCGGTTTATTTTGGCGCGCACTGGTTCATTTTGGATGCCACGTCGCTGCTGTTTGTGTGTGTGATCAATCTGGTCTTTTTGGGCATCAGTGTGTACTTGTACGCCTGGGCGCATGACCGCGAGCAGCATGTGCACCACGTGCGCATGCGGGCGGCACTGTCCATGCTGTTCATGTTGGCCATGAGCTTGGGCGTCATGTCCAACCACCTGCTGGTGCTGTGGGCACTGATCGAAATCACGACCTTGTGCGCGACACCTCTGGTCACGCTAGGCTACGGTACTGAGCCACACCGCGTTGCCTGGCGCTATTTGCTGTATTCCAGCATGTCGTTGGGACTGACCTTTTTAGGCTTCATGTGCCTAACCCGTTCGGCGCATTTGGCAGGCCTGCCCATTGATTTTGCACTGGACAAGCTCTCAGGCAGTCTGCCGCCACAAATGGATTTGTGGCAGCGCCTGGGCTTGTCTTTCATCATGCTGGGCTTGGGCAGCAAGTTGGGTTTGGCACCTCTTTACGCTTGGCTGCCAGAAACCTATGAGACCGCCCCCACCAGCACCAGCGCTTTACTGGCAGCGGTGCAGTTCAACATCAGTGTGGTCGCCGTGTTTCGCATCCTGCAAGCCTTCCAGGGGCACGACACGGGTTTCATGTCGAATCAACTGCTCATCATGGGCGGCTTGTCTTTGATCGTGGCATCGATTCAAGTGATGGCTGCCAAAAACTACAAGCGTTTGATTGCCTATGCCTGCGTCAGCTCTTCTGGCGTGATCGCCATGGGCTTGTCGGTGGGCAAAGCAGCCGCTTATGGCGTGGTGCTGTATGTGGTGAGCAATGCGTTTGTCAAAGCCATGCTGTTTCTGGCCGCAGGGCGCATGCGCGCGGTGTATGGCACCAATGACATTGCCGCGCTCAGCGGTGTGATCAAACGGCTACCATTTGCCGGTTCCATCTTTGCGCTAGGTGTTTTTGCGCTGCTCGGCTTGCCGCCCTTTGGCAGCTTCATGGCCGAGATGCTGATCCTGTCGGGCATTGTCCAGCGTGACAACATGATGGCCTTCACCCTCATGTGCGCCATGTTGACCATCATTTTTGTGGCCACCGGGCGCGCCGTGTTCCCCATGCTGTGGGGCCCGTTGAAATCCGATCTGGAAGCCGTGAAGGAACCCCTGGTCACCATGCTGCCCATGATGGCCTTTGTGGCCATGCTGGTGCTGCTGGGCATTTACACCCCCGATGTGATCAGTAATTTGCTGCTGGTGGTGGCACAGTCGATTGGGGGAAGTTAATTGAAGACTTTGGGACATTCCCCTGTTCTTTGCGTAGCGCTGAAGAATCTACCGCGCTTGGCGCTGGCAGATTTCATGCAAAGCTGTGCCGAGCATCTTCACACTGGTGACCGCGTCTTAACCCTGTTCGGGCAACGGGTGCAAGCCGCGCACGGCAGCATTGCACTCACCGCTATTTTTTACAGTGCCAGCGCTGGTCTGGTCTTGCGGCGAGGCGTAGCACGTGCCGATGACAGCTTTGACTCGCTGACGCCGAAGCACCCGGCCATGCATATTTTTGAGCGTGAACTGTGGGAGCAGACTGGCATCACCCCAGTCGGCCACCCTTGGCTCAAGCCTGTTCGCTTTGAAGGGCAACGCCAGCAGCGCATGGACGATTACCCGTTCTTCAAGGTGCGTGGTGCCGAGGTACACGAGGTAGGCGTAGGCCCTATCCATGCCAGTGTGATAGAGCCTGGTCATTTCCGATTCATGTGTCTGGGTGAGCGTGTGCATCACTTAGAAATACAACTGGGCTACCAACACCGTGGCGTAGAAAGCCTGCTGTTGCAACGACCACCTTTGACGCTGACAGCACTGGTGGAATCGATCGCGGGCGACTCTAGCGTCACCTACGCAAGTGCCTACTGCGCCGCAGTAGAAGCTTTGGCAGGGGTCTCTATCGACCCCAGCGCCAGCCTGGTGCGCGGTGTAGCGCTAGAGCTAGAACGCATTGCGATCCATCTGGCGTCCGTCACCGGGTTGGCGGGCGACATTGCTTTTCTGCAAGGTGCTTCCACCTATGGCCGACTGCGCACGGCCATCATCAATGCCAGCATGCGGGCTTGCGGCAGCCGCTTTGGACGAGGATGGCTGCGCCCAGGCGGCGTGCGCTTTGGTTTGAATGCCGAGCGCCGTACGGACCTGACGAACACCTTAGCCGCCTTTGCCAAAGACTTGGCCGAGATCAATGCGCTGATGCGCAGCGCCCGTACCGTGAGTCCACGCTTGCAAGGCATCGGTCAGTTATCCGCCAGTGCGGCGCAGGACTTGGGCTTGTGGGGGCTAGCCGCCCGTGCAAGCGGCTTGGCAGTCGATACGCGTGCCTGTTTGCCAGGGAAACTGTACGAAAGCTTTCCGGTGGAAGAACAGACCGAGTCCAGCCGCGACTGCTGGGCTTTGATGCAACTGCGCCTAAAGGAAATTGACGCGTCAGTCCGCTGGATTAACAGCGCCTTGCAGAGTACGGATTTGGACGAAGTCAGTCAGCCCATTCACCCGACCCTAGGCCTGAAACCTGACCACTTGTGCGTATCCACCTGTGAAGGCCCCAGAGGACCTGTCATGCATGTACTGGAAACCGATAGCGATGCCAAGTTGGCGCATTACAAGGTGCAGGATTCATCTTTGCAAACTTGGTTTGCCCTGGCCATGAGTTTGCGTGACAACGATATTTCTGATTTTCCGATCTGCAATAAGAGCTTTGACCTGTCGTACTGCGGAAACGATCTTTGACCATGAGCCTGTTTCAATCATTCACCGTTCGCAAGTCGCAGGGCAGCCAGTTCATCCCTAACCCCAGAACGGCTCAACCCGCGGGCTTCAGGGGCATACCCGTCTTAAACGCCACGGCCTGTGTCCCTCAATGCGACGCCTGTGCGGGTGTATGCCCGAGTCAGGCGATTGCGCTGGAACCTTTGCAGCTGGACTTAGGCAAGTGCGTACTGTGCGGAGATTGTGCGGAGGTTTGCCCATCGCACAAGATCAGCTTCAGTAACCAGACCCAATTGGCTACAACTGAACGAGCGCACTTGCTATTGACTGCTGAGCACCCTTCGCCAGACCCGGTCAAGGTCTCTGCCGCGCTCAAGCAGCGTTTTGGCAGGTCGATGAAACTACGCTCAGTGAGCGCAGGCGGCTGCAACGGTTGTGAGTTGGAAGTCAACGCCAGCAGCAATGTCAACTTTGACCTGGGCCGTTACGGCATTGATGTGGTGGCGTCGCCGCGCCATGCCGATGCCTTGGTACTTACCGGCCCTATCACCCGGAACATGGCGCAGGCCTTGGAGCTTTGCTGGCTAGCCATGCCCGAGCCCAAGATCGTAATCGCCGTGGGGGCTTGTGCGATATCGGGCGGCGTGTTTGCCGGGTCTGACGCGCTGGACCGCAGCTTTCTGGAGCGCTTCAAGCCATCGCTGTACGTGCCCGGCTGCCCTGCGCATCCGCTAACTTTGGTGTGTGGGATATTGGATTTGCTGGGGATTGCTTCTTAGGCATTTTGGGGTTACCTGGGCTGTGGTTGATTGTCGTCGTTGGGGCTGCGTAGTCCGGCGGACGCACCAGGATGGCCATTCTCCGGCCACGCTCGCGAACAGCTGAATTGGTTTGCCTGGACTTCTACTTGTATGCCACCACCGACACGCCGCGCCCCATAAGCTCGCGCGAATCGGCCTGCGCCTGACCACCCTGGTACGCCCGCCTCGGTGGGGCGGTAAAGGCCAACTGATTTGATGCGCGGACGGGTGGTTGAGGCGGATATTTGGATGCTTTTCTGGGACTGAATGGTTTAACAAAGCGGCCTAGAATGAATGAGATGGTCTTCCGCATTTATCTGGATTTTGAGACCTTTATAGAAACCGAAGCCGCAGGCTGAACGCTATTCCTAAAACCAATTCTGGGAGAAATTTATGACCAGTATTTCAAGCGCTACTCAAGCTGTAGATTCAACTTCCCTACGTACATGCCGGTAAAGACAATGTGCAGAATCGGCGTTTACTTTCTGTTGGCCTACGCATGCGCTCTGGTGGCCGGGTGTGACGCGATGTGCGACAACGAACTTGTCAAGTCAGTGACGTCACCGGACGGATCAAAGAAAGCGGTGGCGTTCGTGCGAGGCTGCGGAGCAACAACGGCTGACAGCACGCAGGTTTCAATAGTTTCCAACTGGCGGGGTGTTCCAAGTGGTAGTGGAAACTTACTGATCGTCGAAGGTAAGCCTGCGATTGAAATGTCCTGGATCTCAGATTCTGCGTTAAGAATTGCCAACACTGGACCCGGACGCATATTCAAGCAGGAGGACAACGTGAAAGGGAGTTCTGTTCGCTACGAGTAAAAGGCCTATCGGGCTGGGACAAAGGCGATCATCGATAGCTGTGCGAGGTCTCCGACGTTACGCCGTTCAAAGTGTCGCTCACCATCAACTAGATTTCGGTTGAGAATTGAAACTTAGCAATTACCTCAACCCCCCCACCAAGGCAGGCATACCAGGGTGCTCAGGCGCAGGCCGATTCGCGCGAGCTTATGGGTTGCGGCCTGATGGCAGCGGCATACATGCAGAAGCGTAAGCAATCCAAAACCGCTGTTCGCGAGCGTGGCCGGAGAATGAGTACCCTGGTGTGCCTGCCGGACTGCGCTGCCCAATAGATAGTCCCAATAAACGCCAAAAGCAACAGCAAAATCAAGCAGCAGGCCACTGAAACAACGTAGGCTCCTTGCCAATAAATCGCTGCACAGCCGCCCGATGCTCAGCAGCCGTCCCCGCCAAAGCCTGGCTATTGGCCTCCGTATCCAGCGTAGCCGCCAAATCCCCACCATGCGAAGCCGCCAGCGTGCGTTTGATCAGACTCATAGCGGTAGGCGACGCATGCACAAAACTTTCTGCCATGGCCTGTGCACGGGCCAGCAAGGCTTCTGGCTCATGCAACTCCATCACGATGCCCAATGACAAGGCCTCAGCTGCGCTCACCTCGCGCGCCGACAACATGATCTCTTTGGCACGCTGCACGCCCACAATGCGCGGCAAAGTGTGCAAGGCACCCACGTCAGGCACCAAGCCTATGCGTAGGAAAGACATGCAGAACTTGGCGCGCGGTGTGGCCAACACAAAGTCTGCCGTGATGGCCATGCTGAAACCCGCGCCATAGGCGTAGCCATCCACGGCTGAGATGATGGGCTTGTCCATGGTCAGCAGATCATGCAAGTACACATGCAGCTCCTGCATGCGACTGCGCCAGCCTGCCGGGTCCATAGACTGGTTTGCGGCCATGCCCTTGATGTCACCACCGGCCGAGAAATGCCCACCCGCACCGGTTAACACCATTGCGCGTATGTTGGGGTCGGTGCGCACCGTCTTCAACGCGGCGGCCAATTCCTCGCGCATGGCTGTGCCCAAGGCATTGCGATTGCTGGGGCTGTCCAACGTGATGGTGGCCACCTGCTTGGCCACATCGAAACGAATCACACTCATGGCATTTCTTTCTAAAGAATCTTGCTGTTGTGACCTGCCCAGTAACGGTCTTTCAGCAAGCGTTTGTAGAGTTTTCCCGTGGGATGGCGCGGCAACTCATGCTCAAAATCAACTGTCTTAGGGCACTTGATGCTGGACAAATGCGCGTGGCAAAAGGCAATCAACTCGGCGGCCAGCGCTGGTCCTGCCTCATTCATGTCAACGGGCTGCACCACAGCTTTGACTTCTTCGCCGAACTCATCGTTGGGCACGCCCAACACGGCCACGTCATAAACCTTGGGGTGGGTTACCAGCAGGTTCTCAACCTCTTGCGGGTAAATGTTGACCCCGCCGGAGATGATCATGTAGGCCTTACGGTCGGTCAGGTACAGATAGCCCTCGCCGTCCACATAGCCCACATCGCCGAGCGTGGTCCAACCTTGTGCATTGGTCGAGGCTGCAGTCTTGCCGGGATCACCGTGGTACGAAAAGACTTTGCCGTCGGCAAAGTAAACCGTGCCCGTTTCGCCTATGGGCATTTCATGGCCCTCGTCATCACAAATGCGCAGCTTGCCAATGACGGCTTTGCCCACCGTACCTTTATGCGTGAGCCAATCTTGCGAGCGCACCATGGTCATGCCGTTGCCTTCGGTGCCTGCGTAGTATTCCCATATCACCGGACCCCACCAGTCAATCATTTGCTCCTTGATCGGCACTGGGCAAGGAGCCGCCGCGTGGATGGCAAACTTTAGCGACGACAAATTATATTTAGCGCGATCTATCGCTGGTAACTTGAGCAACCGCACAAACATGGTCGGCACCACTTGCGTATGCGTGACCTGATGCTTTTCAATCTGCGCCAGATAGGCTTCAGGCTCAAAGTGCGCCATCACCACACAGGTCCCGCCCAGCCGCATCGCCGTCATGCAAAAGCGCATGGGCGCAGCGTGGTACAGCGGCGCTGGCGACAAATAAACCGTCTGCGGCCCCATGCCATACAGGCCGCGACAAATCTCGACCAGCGAATTGCTGGCGTCGATCTCAGGTGACTCAGGGGGAACAAATACGCCTTTGGGGTAGCCTGTGGTGCCACTGGAATACAGCATGTCTGCGCCCGCTGTCTCGTCAGCAATAGGCGTTGGCGGGTGCTGGGCAAGCGAACGCTCAAACGACTGGTATCCGGTAAGTTCACCATCCACGACCAGCTTTTGTGCGACCTTGGTCATGTGCGGCAAAAGGGCCTGTGCCAGTTCCGCCTGTGCAACCGATGCGATCATCAAACGCGCCGCACAGTTGTTAACAATATAGGCAGCTTCATTCAGCTTGAGCCGCGTACTGATGGCGGTATAGATGATGCCCGCACGTTGCGCCCCCCAGCAGATCTCAAAAAAGCGAGGATGGTTCTCCATCAGGATGGCCATGTGGTCACCCGGCTGCAGGCCAGCCGATCGGAGCAAATGAGCGAACTGATTGGAGCGCTCATCAAGTTGGCGATACGTGACAGTTTCGCCGCTCTCAGCCATCACATAGGCGACTTTGTCAGGCTGGCTTTGGGCGTGGTGATAGGGGTGCATTTGGTTCGCCCGCTGAATTGATGACGCTAAGTAGTCCTCTATTCGAGCGTGATTTTGGCATCGCGAACGATCTTGCTCCATCTTGGTAAATCACGCGTCATCACGCCAGCAAGCTCCTCGGGTGTTCCGCCCACTGGCTTCAAGCCCATGCCCACTAAGCGGCTGTTGAGCTCGGGCGAGCGCACAATTTTCTGGATTTCACCTGAAAGCTTGTCAACGATTGGTTTCGGCGTTCCCCCAGGAAGAAAGACAGAGAACCAGCCATTGGCTTCAAATCCACCCAGGCCCAGCTCACCAAATGTCTTGACGTCAGGCACCGAAGGATGGCGCTGCGTCCCCGTGATCGCCAAAATTTTGATTTTTTCCGACTTCAGGTGCGGGGTGGCCGACGTCACGTCGACAAATGCCGCTGTCAATTGCCCACCCAGCAGGTCATTGATCTCAGGCGCAGCACCTTTATACGGCACTGCCGTCAACTCGATGCCTGCAGCCATTTTCAGCAACTCGCCGTGCATGTGCGACGAGGTGCCGTTGCCATAGGTACCGTAGTTGTATTTGCCAGGGCTGCCTTTGGCCATGGCAATGAAATCCTGCAGACTATTGACGGGCGAGCTCTTTGGAACCATCAAGAAATCGGCCGACAAGGCGAGTTGCGACACTGGCGCAAAGTCTTTGATGGGGTCATAGGGCAACTTGGGGTAAAGCGCTACAGTTTGGATCATGGCGGTGATGCCCACCAGCACGGTATAGCCGTCGGGCGCAGCTTTGGCCACAATGTCGTTGCCAGGAATGCCACTGGCTCCAGGTTTGTTTTCCACAACCACGGGCACGCCCCATGTGTTGCTGAGCTGGGTCGCGATGGTCCGCGCCATGATGTCGGTGCCACCACCAGCGGCATATGGCACCACCATGCGAATTGGCTTGTTGGGATAGGGCGCGTTTGCGGAACTCTGTGCGCAGGCCAAACCAAAGGATCCCGCGAAACTACAGACGGCTGCAAGCTGCAATAGTTTGCGACGTAGAAAACTCATGATCTATCTCCTGATTTTTTGCTGACAGTAGCATGCAGCTACTGAACACGCTGATCAGTCATCCAGGCGACAGTTAGCAAGCCAACGAACCTGCCTTATCATGCGCCACCACCCCTCAAAGATTCGCGCATGTCACTCGTCCAGTTAGCGCTGAAACGCCCCTACACGTTCATCGTGATGGCCATGCTCATTGTGTTGTCCACGCCTTTTGTGCTGCGCAACATGGCGACCGATATCTTTCCAGAGATCAACATCCCAGTGATCAGCATTATCTGGAACTACAACGGTTTGCCCGCTCAGGAGATGGGCCAGCGAATTGCCTCATCAAGTGAACGGGGCTTGACCACGGTGGTCAGCGATATTGAACATATTGAGTCCACATCACTGGCCGGAATCAGCGTGATCAAGGTGTTCTTCCAGCCCACCGCCAATATTCAGGCCGCCATTGCGCAGACTGTGGCCTCCGTACAAACCCAGGTACGCCAGTTGCCGCCCGGTATCACGCCACCTTTGGTCATCAAGTATTCGGCGTCCAGCATCCCTGTGATTCAGCTCGCCCTGTCGAGCGTGACCATGGCTGAGCAAACGCTGTTTGACGCAGCGGTGAACGTCTTGCGTCCGCAGTTAGTGACCATTCCTGGCGTCGCCATCCCCTTTCCCTATGGCGGCAAGATCAAGGTGATCTCGGTGGACCTCGATAACCGTGCCTTGCAGGCGCGAGGGCTATCGCCGTCAGACGTGGTCAATGCGGTCAATACGCAAAACCTGATTCTTCCGTCTGGCACGACCAAGATTGGGGAGGCTGAATATGCGGTTCGCCTCAACGCATCTCCTGACAGCATTGCGGGCTTGAATGATTTGCCGGTCCGCACCTCGGGCACGCAAACGACTTATTTGCGCGATGTGGCCAATGTGCGGGATGGCTTTCAGCCGCAAACCAATGTGGTGAGACAGGATGGCTCCCGTGGCGTGCTGCTCTCTGTGTTGAAGAACGGTGGCGCTTCGACGCTGGACATCGTGGCCAACCTGAAAGCCATGCTCCCTAGAGCGGCGCAGTCATTGCCAACAGACCTCAAGATCACGCCGCTTTTTGACCAGTCTCTGTTTGTCACCGCAGCCATTGAGGGCGTGGTAGCTGAAGCGCTTATCGCGGCAGGCCTGACTGCCATCATGGTTCTGGTGTTTTTGGGCAACTGGCGCAGCACTTTCATCATCGCCTTGACGATTCCTCTGTCCATTTTGGCAGCGATCTTGGCCCTGTTTGCGCTTGGCGAAACCTTGAACCTGATGACGCTTGGCGGGCTAGCACTATCGGTCGGTATTTTGGTAGACCAAGCCATTGTGACCATTGAAAATATTGAGCGTCATATGCACCTGGGCAAGCCGCTGCTGGAAGCCATTGAGGTGGGGGCGGGTGAAATTGGCGTTCCAGCATTCGTGTCCACACTGTGCATCTGCATTGTCTTTGTGCCCATGTTCTTCCTGTCAGGAGTGGCGCGCTTTTTGTTCGTGCCGATGGCGGAGGCAGTCGTTTTTGCGATGCTGGCGTCATATTTCTTGTCACGAAGCCTGGTCCCCACGCTGGTCATGCTTCTCATGGGTGGTGTGCATGGTGGGCAAGCTGAGACCAGTAAGAGTTGGTTGCAGCGGATTTATCAAGGTTTTGACCAACGGTTCGAGCGCCTGCGCCGCGCCTACGCACTGAGTCTGTCATCCACGCTTGTCAACCGACGATTGTTTGGGGCACTGTTCATGGGCTTTTGCGTTCTATCCTGTGTGTTGTTTGGCTTTCTTGGGCGCGACTTCTTTCCAAGTGTTGATTCTGGGCAAATCAGGCTACACATGCGGGCGCCCACGGGAACCCGAATTGAAGAGACGGCGCGTCTGGCAGATGCCGTTGAAAACGTTGTGCGGGAACTCATCCCCGCCACCGAACTGGAAACGATTCTGGACAATCTGGGTGTGCCCAACAGCGGCATCAATCTTTCCTATAGCAATGCGGGCACGATTGGCACCATGGACGGGGAGCTGCTGATGTCCTTGCGCCACGGGCACCGTCCCACGGCAGATCTCATCACGCTCTTGCGCAAAGAACTCCCCTTGCGGTTTCCAGGTGTTGAGTTCTTCTTTCAGCCCGCCGACATCGTCACCCAGATCCTGAACTTTGGCCTGCCTGCCGCCATTGACGTGCAGTTCTCCGGGTCGGACATGGTCGGCAACGCTGCGCTGGCAGCGGAGTTGACCAAGGCCATTCAGAAGATCCCTGGCGCGGTAGACGCCCATGTGCATCAGCGTTTAAACGGCCCAGCCGTCAATCTGACCATGGATCGCACACGAGTACAGCAAATGGGGTTGAGTGCCGCCAACGTGGGGCAGAACGTACTGATTGCGCTCTCAGGGAGCTCGCAAGCTGCCCCCGCCTTCTGGCTCAACCCGCAAAACGGCGTGGTTTATAACGTGGTGATTCAAAGTCCGCAGTACCAAGTGGACTCGCTCAATTCGCTGCTTTCCATTCCTGTGGGCAACGCCTCAACCACAGGTCAAACCCAGTTGCTGGGCAATCTGGTGGAAGCCACCCAGGCCAGGCAGTTACCTGTCATCAGTCGCTACAACATTTCACCATCTATTGACGTCTATGTCAGCGTGCAAGGCACAGATTTGGCATCGGTCGCAGGTCAAGTGCAGAAGTTGGTCGATGAGATTCGGCCTCGGCTGTCACGTGGCAGCCAAGTCACCGTGCGTGGGCAAGTGCAAACCATGCAGTCATCCTTTATTGGACTCGGCGTCGGCCTGGCCATGGCCATTGTGCTGGTCTACCTGCTGGTGGTCGTGAACTTCCAGTCGTGGATTGATGCGCTGATCATCATTGCGGCGCTGCCGGCCGCACTGGCGGGGATCGCATGGATGCTGTTCCTAACGGAAACCACGCTATCCGTCCCCGCGCTGACGGGTTCCATCATGACCATGGGCGTGGCCACTGCCAACAGTATCTTGGTGATTTCTTTCGCGCGCCAGCAGCGCGAGGCAGGCTCGTCTCCGCTGGCGGCAGCCTTGGAAGCGGGTGCTACCCGTATCCGCCCTGTCCTGATGACCGCCCTGGCCATGATCATCGGCATGATTCCCATGGCACTGGGTCTGGGTGAAGGCGGTGAGCAGAATGCGCCTCTAGGCCGTGCCGTGATTGGTGGCCTCCTATTCGCCACAGTCTCCACCCTCTTTTTCGTCCCGGCCCTGTTTGCCGATGTCCACCAGCGGCTCGCCCAACGTGACAAGCACAAAACCCCGACGCCCATGCACGACGCCGTGCCCAAGGAGGCTTGATACCCATGTCCCACGATAGTCATCAAGAATTGGCCATTCATCCGCTCAACTCGGTGGAAGGCAGCACCCTGTTGCAACGCCAGCAACTCGCGCGGCGTACCCGGCTATTGACCGCTGCAGTGGTCATCCTGCTTTTGCTAGGCGGCGCACGGACCATTTTCAGCCGCATGGCCAACGCGCAGACGCTGCAAGCGCAGGTCAATGAACGCGCCGTCCAACCCGTGAAGGCGTTTGAGGTCGCCCCGACCAAAGCAGCGCAGAGCTTGACGCTACCGGGTACCTTGCAAGGCTTCATCCAATCGCCTGTGGCAGCGCGCGCTGGGGGCTATTTGCGCAAGTGGCACAAAGACATTGGTAGCCGCGTAAACAAAGGCGAGCTGCTGGCGGAAATTGATACGCCCGAGCTAGACCAACAGTTGGCCCAGGCGGTCGCGGCCCAGCAGCAAACTGCGTCAAGCCTGGAGCTGGCACGCTCCACCCAGGAACGCTGGGAAGCGCTGCGTAAGCGCGATGCGGTGTCGCAACAAGAGCTGGATGAGCGCCGTAGCGCCTTTGCGCAAGCGCAGTCCAACTTAGCGGCAGCTGCAGCTAACGTCGACCGCCTGCGTGAACTCAGCCGTTTTAAGCGTGTGGTGGCACCCTTTTCAGGTGTGATCACCCGACGCAATGTGGACGTTGGAGATCTGATTGATGGCAGCGGACGCCCACTCTTTTTGCTCTCTCAAACCGACACTTTGCGGGTCTATGTCAACGTACCGCAAGCCTATGCCCAGTTAGTGCGCAAGGGCCAGAGCGCAACCGTGACCCAAGATGAGTTGATGGGTCAAAGCTTCAAAGGTGAGATCGCCCGCACAGCGGCCGCCATTGATGCAGGTACGCGCACCATGCAGGTGGAGATCGCCTTGCCCAACAAGGACGGCACTTTGATGCCCGGTGCATTTGTCCAAGTGGCCCTGCGCCTTCCTGCGTCCGCCACCTTGAGTGTGCCAGGCAACACCCTGCTCTTTCGCCCCCAAGGCACCCGGGTTGCCTTGATCGACGGGCAAGGCACAGTGCAACTCAAGGCCGTTCGGCTGGGGCGCAACATGGGTGATCGTGTGGAGGTTCTGGAAGGTCTAGCTGGCGGCGAAAAGCTGGTGTTGAACCCGCCGGACTCGATGGCAGAGGGCGACAAGGTTCAAATTGTTGCGGACAAACCAGCCGCGCCAACGGTAAAAGCAGAGGCAAAGGCCAAATCGTGAGAGCGCTTGCCACCGGTTTATTGACGCTGCTGGTCGCTGCCTGCGCGCCACAGCAAGCCTATCTCAGGCCGGCCGTTCAGCTACCCGCCAACTGGGCGCCAGAAGCCCCCTGGCGCGAAGGTACACCTAACGACAGCCAAGCTCGCGGTCCATGGTGGAAACGTTTTGCCGATCCCACACTTGATGCCTTACAAGAGCAGGCCATCGCAAGCAGCCCAAGCCTGACCATCGCCTCCGCGCGCTTGGCGCAGGCCCGTGCATCTGCCCAGGTATCTAATGCCAGTCTATTTCCACAGCTCAATATAGGAACCCGCGTCGCCCGCAACCGCATTTCGGCGAACCGGCCACTGACAAATTACAACTCGCCCAATTTCAGCACGGAGCAAAACGACTTCGTGCCTTCGCTCTCAGTAGCTTACGAAGCGGACTTCTTTGGACGGGTTCAGTCTACGGTCGATGCGGCCACTGCGTCTGCCCAGCAAAGCGCCATCGATCTAGAGAATGCGCGCCTGCTGCTCAGCGCCGACTTGGCGAGCAATTACTTCAACTTGCGGCAATTGGATATTGAACTGGACGTGCTAGCCAAGTCCATCGCGTTGCAACGGCGCGCACTTGAACTGGCCACGGCGCGACATGATTTGGGCGTGACCTCTGGTCTGGACGTTGCCCAGCAAAAGGCCTTGCTCGACAACACGCTCACACAGGTCGATGTACTAAAGCGACAGCGTGACCAGTTTGAACATGCCATTGCGACGCTGGTCGGAACGCCAGCACCTTCGTTCACGTTAGCCGCTGAGGTCAGGCCCCGAATACCACCGGCTATCCCACTCGGCGTGCCTTCCGATTTGCTGGAGCGCAGACCCGATGTGGCCTCAGCTGAACGATCAATGGCAGCGGCCAATGCCCAAATCGGTGCGGCCCGCGCGGCCTATTACCCCAGCATCACGCTCGCGCCGTCCATCGGTGTGGAAAGCAGACGTCTAGTCAATCTGTTCGACATGCCCAGCTTGATCTGGTCACTGGGCGGCAACCTCTTGGTGCCGCTTTTTGACGCGGGGCGGGTGGACGCCAATATGGCATTTGCCAAAGCGGGTTATGAGGCCACCGTGGGCAATTACCGCCGTGTGGTGCTGACTGCCATGCAAGAAGTCTCCGACGGTATCTCAGGCTCGGAGGCACTGGATCGTGCCCTCGTACAGGCAGAAGAAGCCCGCAAGAGTGCCGAAAAAGTTCTTGATTTGGCAACTGCCAGGTACGAGGGCGGTGCAGCGGCCTATCTGGAAGTGATCACTGCCCAGCAGAGTCTGCTGAACAGCCAGCGCCAAGTTGCTCAGCTTCTGGGTCAGCGCATGCTGGTTTCTGTTTTCCTGATCAAAGCATTGGGTGGCGACTGGGACGGTAAGCCCAAGTCCTGAGGGTCCGCAGTTCAGGGCGTGATCAGGTCTTCGGTAAGGTCACGCCGACTTGGCCCTGGTATTTACCGCCGCGGTCTTTGTAAGACGTTTCGCAAACGTCGTCCTTGTCGCTTTCAAAGAACAACACTTGGGCGCAGCCCTCACCTGCATAAATCTTGGCGGGCAGCGGTGTCGTGTTGGAAAACTCCAGCGTCACATAGCCTTCCCATTCCGGCTCGAATGGGGTCACGTTCACGATGATGCCGCAGCGTGCATAGGTGCTTTTGCCCAGACAGATGGTCAAGACGTTGCGGGGAATACGAAAGTATTCCAAGGTACGGGCCAGTGCGAAGCTGTTGGGCGGAATGACGCAAACATCCTTGTTGATGTCTACAAAACTGTTTTCATCAAAATTCTTGGGGTCAACCACCGTGCTGTGGATGTTGGTAAACACTTTGAACTCGGGCGCACAGCGGATGTCATACCCATAGCTGCTGGTGCCATAGCTCACAATTTTTTCGCCCGCTGCGTTTTGGCGGATTTGTCCTGGCTCAAACGGCTCAATCATGCCGTGCTCTTTGGCCATGCGGCGGATCCATTTGTCGCTCTTGATACTCATTGTGTTGTCCTGATTGATAGCAGTGTTTGATAGGGCGTCTTGAACGCTCAGAGGGGCCATTGTAGAAAACCCCTTGCGAATGCTCCAATTGTCAGGTCGATTCATGAGGCAAACCCATGATCTACAGCAAAACTGGCGCAGAATCGCAGGGTGCCTGGACTCACCGAAGCCCAGAAAAGTCAAACCGGAGGAGTGAAATTGCGTTGTTTGAACAGGGGATTGCGTTTGGCCTTGGCTTACGGGCTAAAGGTCTCTATTGGCCTGAGCGCACTAAATGCCATGGCCCAAACCTCTGCAGACAATTCCGCACAAGACGTCCCCGTGGCAGCCAACCCCTGCCGTATTGAGGTTGCCAAGTTTGAGCGTGCCATGGGTTTTGTACGGCAAGCCTCCGGCAATGAATTTGCAGCCAAGATCAAAGAAGCGCTGTTGCCCGCCAAGACCGAGGCCGACATTTTGATGCGCGAAGGCTACTGCGGCCTAGCCAAATACATGCGTGACAACAAGCTTCTGGACAAAGTGCGCTGATCGCGTCCGCTCGCTGTCACCTTATTCCCTTTCCAAATCATTTGTGTCTAGGCGCAAAGCCGAAGACAGTGCTGTAGCACGGCTAGGCGAAGCAACAACGACACGGATGATTTAGAAATGGAATCATCCCTTGGCGATGACGGTGCGCTCTATCAGGCGCTCATCCCCCAGCACAATCATCGCGAACAACAATTCGTCCAGGCTATTCGCCTGCGCCGTCTTGCGGGCCAGCAACGGTGTAGCGTCTGGCTTTAAGACCACAAAGTCTGCCTCGCACCCAGGTTGAAGGTTGCCAATCACACCGCCCAGCCCCAACGCCTTGGCGGCACCCGCCGTGTGCTGCCACCACAACTGCTGCGGCGTCAAAGACAAGCCCTGTTTCGTCTGGCCTTCTCGGCCCACGTAGTAGGCCGCCAGCATGGTGTGAAAGGGGCTGAACGAGGTACCGCCACCCACATCGCTGGCCAGGCCATAGCCAAACCCAGCTTGATCAGCACCCGCGTAGTCAAAAAACCCACTGCCCAAGAACAAATTGCTCGTCGGGCTGACGGCCGCCGCTGCGCCGCTGCGGTGCATCAATGCTCGGTCAGCGTCGTCAAAATGGATGCAATGCGCGTAGATGGACCGTTGGCGCAGCAGGCCAAAGTCGTCATATACAGACAGATAGCTGCGTGACTGAGGGAACAGTTCGCGAACCCAGGCAATTTCGTCCTTGTTCTCGGCCACGTGGGACTGAATCCACACATCGGGATAGCGCGCCGCGAGTTCGCCCGCCCCTTTGAGCTGCGCCTCGGTCGAGGTAGGCGCAAAGCGCGGCGTGATGGCGTAACCCAGGCGGCCCTGGCCGTGCCAGCGTTGAATCAGCGCCTCCGTGTCGATCAAGCTTTGCTCGGTTTCATCCCGCACGCCATCGGGCGAATGCCTGTCTTGCAACACTTTGCCCGTGATCAGGCGCAAATTATGTTTTTGCGCCGCGGTAAACAGCGCATTCACGGAAGTGGGGTGTGAGGTGGCAAAGGTCAGCGGCGTCGTCACCCCATTGCGCAACAGCTCCGCTACAAAGAATGAAGCAACCTCTTCAGCGTGGTCCTGCCGAAAGAACCTTTTTTCTTGTGGAAACGTGTAGTTCTCCAGCCAAGGGAGCAAGCCTGCGGCAGGCGCACCAATCACATCGACCTGCGGGTAGTGAATGTGCAGATCCACAAAGCCTGGTGCCAAGATGCGGCCTGGCAAATGCTCGGTCGGCACCTGAGCGTAACTGGCCTGCAGCGATTGAAACGGGCCAGCGGCCACAACGGTTTCGCGACCCGCCACATTGGCAGCGGTCACCAGCAGGCCGTCGCTGTCATAGAGGGCGCTGCCGTCGTCGGCAAATCGGAGCAAGGCTGCGCGGTAGGCTTTCATGCGAGCAAGCTTAAATTGAAATGGCCTGCCGCGCATACGGCCAGCCGGATAGAAGTTATTTTGCCTTGCCCTGAACGCCGTCAACCAGCCAGTTCATGCTCAATATCCTGTTATCCGACAGTGTCTGCCCTGCCGCCACCACCTCAACGCCTTCGTTGTCTTTGATGGACTGCTTGGCATGAAACGGGTGCAGCTTGCCGTTAGCGATGTCCTTTTGGCGGGCCAACACTTCGGTTTGCACCGCCTGTGGCACCTTGGGGCCAAAGTGACCGACACTCACCATGCCCTGGGCCACACCGCCCCAAACCTTGCTGCTCTTCCAGCTGCCGTCGATTACCGCCTTGGCGCGCTCGGTGTAATACTTGTCCCAGTGGTGGCTAACCGCCACCAATTGCGCGTCGGGCGCCACTTTGCGCATGTCCGAGTGGTAGGCCACAGCCCATTTTCCGCGCTCTTGCGCCGCTGCCATCACGGCGGTGGAGCCGGTATGAAACGCCACCACATCGGCATGTTGACTGAACAGGGAGAAGGCTGCGTCGCGCTCTTTGCCTGGGTCAAACCATGCATTCAGCCAAACGACTTTGACCTGCGCCTTGGGGTCGACAGAACGCATGCCTAAGGTAAAGGCATTGATGCCCTGCAGAACCTCAGGAATCGGAAAACCTGCCACATAACCTGCCACATGAGACTTGGTAACCCGACCTGCTGCAATGCCCGCCAGATAGCGGCCCTCGTAATACCGCGCATTGGCAGTGGTCACGTTGGCGGACTGCTTGTAACCGGTGATGGATTCAAACTTCACATCGGGATAGTCTTTGGCCACCTTGAGCGTGGGCTCCATGAAGCCAAAGCTGGGGGTAAAGATGAGCTTGTTGCCTTGCTCGGCCAGGTCGCGTATCACGCGCTCGGCGTCGGGCCCTTCGGCCACATCGGCCACAAAGCTGGTTTTCACGCGCGCGCCAAGATTAGCCTCGACAGCTTTGCGCCCATCGTCATGTTGCTTGGTCCAGCCCGCCTCGGTGATGGGCGTGACATAGACAAAACCGATCTTGAGCGGATCTGGGGATTGCGAAAAAGTGGGAGAAATAAAACAAGCGGCCACGAGCTTGGCTGCGAGGTTTTTTAGCATGGTAGTCCTCTACATGGCCCCGATCAGACAAAAAAATACAGCCCGCCGGGGCAGCGGGCTGTACATAGGATGGCGCTATTTTAGCGGATCGTGCTCGCCATCCTCGCCATTAGGGCTGCAAGTGAAAACTGGCCACGACCTTCACCAGCTCGCGAGACTGCCCATTCAGGCTGCTTGCTGCTGCCGCCATCTGCTCCACCATCGCGGCGTTTTGCTGCGTTACGTTGTCCATTTGCGTGATGGCTTCTCGCACTTGCGAAACGCCATTGCTTTGCTCTGTACTGGCCTCGCTGATTTCAGCCATCAATGTCGTCACCTGCCGGATGGATTCGACCACCTCAAGCATGGTCACCCCAGCGCGGTCCACCAGTTGGGTCCCCTGCTCAACTTGCTCGACACTGGCTTGAATGAGGTTCTTGATCTCGCGCGCAGCCTCGGCTGAGCGCCCAGCTAGGCTGCGGACCTCGGACGCCACCACCGCAAAACCGCGGCCTTGCTCACCGGCACGGGCAGCTTCCACGGCAGCGTTCAGCGCGAGGATATTGGTCTGAAAGGCAATGCCATCGATCACAGAAATGATGTCACTGATGCGCCGCGATGCCTGGTTGATGCCGCCCATCGTGGTCACCACTTGGTGCACTTCTTCGCCGCCCCGTACCGCCACGGCCGACGCATTTTGAGCCAGTCGGTTGCCCTGCCGCGCATTCTCTGCCGTCTGGCTGACCGTGGCATTGAGCTCCTCCATGGAAGCATTGGTTTGCTCCAGGCTGGACGCTTGGCTTTCGGTACGGGCTGACAGGTCTTGATTACCGGAGGCGATTTCGGCACTGGAGGTGGCCACCCCTTCAGAGCTGTCGCGCACCAGCATCACCATCTGTGCCAGCTTGGTCTGCATGGTCGCCATGGCTTGCATCAATTCGCCAACCTCATCCTGACTGCGGGCCTCTATGGTTTGGGTCAAGTCGCCCTCTGCCACCGCTTTGGCCACTTCCACCGCTTTGGACAAGGGCAGAACAATTTGGCGACTGAGGTAGACAGAGCCCACCAGTCCCAAGAGGGTTGCCAGGATCATCACGCCCAAGGCAACATTGCGATTGCGCACGGCTTCGGCACTGGCGGTTTTCGCCGTTTCCGACTCAACCTGTGAGAGATGTTGCCTCAACTCATCCAGCAGTTTGACGGCGTCGCGGTCCTTGCCACGAGCGGCTTTGTCTCCTGCAGAGAAGTCCGAGTCCGCTGCCCTGTACGCTTCAAAGGCTTTTTGGTAGCCCTCTTCGGCACTGCGAAGTGAACCGGCCAAGCGGTCCGTCAGCTGGATCACGGTGGGACCCTTTGCCACAGACTGAAGCTCCTGCAGCTTTCGACGCACCAAGTCCATTTGCTTTTGGTGGGCCACCCAGTATTTGTCGCGGTCTTTGGCGTCTTTGCCGCGAAGCAAGACATTCTTCCACTCCTGAATGGCCACTGAAAACTCGCTGTCCAGCTGGGCTGCCAGTTTATTTTCGGCCACCGACACCAGCACTTCGTCTTCGTAGACACGCAGCGATTCTGTAAGTTTGAAGATGCCAAACATCGCGCAAACGAAGAGAAGGCCTTGCGCGACAGCAAATGCCAAAGGGAGTTTCAGTCGCAGTTTCATGAGGTGCACCAAATCAGTGAGCACACATATTCACCCCGAAACGATTCCCTCTGCTGGTGTGTGGTTTTACTTTCTGATACAACTTTTCAGCCTAAAAACCAGGCATTACTTCATGCCGAGCGCCTCCAAAAGTCGCTCGATTTCAGCCTCCAGATGCGCCACTTTTTCTTCCAATGCGTCCATTCTGGCGCCCGTATTCGGCGCACCCGCTACGCTAGAAACACCTGCAGATTGCGACACATCCACCGGTCCGCACAGCAAATGCGCCCAACGCTGCTCACGCGTTCCTGGCGCCCGTGGCAGGCAAATCACCAGCGGGCCGCCCTTTTCAATTGAGCGGTTTTGAAGTTCATCCAGGAAGGCTTCTACCGAGGAAATATCGGCAAAGCGGTACCAGCGCTCTGAATTGATGCGCAGTTCACCTGCGGTTTGAGGTCCGCGCAGCATCAACAGGCCCAGCAGCACAGCAGACTGTTCTGGCACACCCACGCCACGCTGAAAATTGTGCTCATAGCGCGCGACCCTTCCGCCTGAAGCCTCTCGCACCAGGCCCAGGTGTTTGAGTTCATCCAGCGCTTCTTGCGCCTCCGGGTCACTCACGTTCATGATCGGGTCGCGGGTCGTTTTCTGGTTGCATCCGGTGACCACTGCATTCAGGCTGAGCGGATAGCTGTCGGGCACCGTTCGGGCCTTTTCCATCAGCGTCCCCAGCACACGTGCTTCGACGGCCGTCAATGGTCGGGCAAGGGTTTCGTGAACAGTCATGGCGGATCAGATCTCTTCAAAGCGGGCAAAAAAAACATCGAGCTGGTCAATCAGTTCGCGCTTGCGGGCGTCATCGACAAAGCTGGCTTCAAAGCTGTTGCGCGCCACCTGGTAAGCATGGCGCACCGTCAACCCTGTGGCCGCGAAGGTTTGGGTCAGGTTCTCGTTCATGTAACCCCCAAAATAGGCTGGGTCGTCCGAATTCACGGTCGCCACCAAGCCTGCATCAAGCAAAGCGCCCAGGTTGTGCTGAGCGAGGTCGGGAAACACACACAGCTTGAGGTTAGACAGCGGGCACACGGTGAGGGGAATGCGATCTTTGGCCAGTCGGGCCATCAGTGCAGCATCTTTGACCGATTGAACGCCATGGTCGATGCGTTCAACCTTGAGCACATCAAGCGCGCTCCAGATGTAGGCGGGTGGCCCCTCTTCGCCAGCGTGCGCCACCAGACGCAAGCCCAGTTCGCGGCACTGGGCAAACACACGGGCAAACTTCTCTGGCGGGTGACCCAGTTCGCTGGAGTCCAAACCCACGCCCACAATCTTGTCGCGGTAAGGCATGGCTTGTGTGAGTGTGGTGAAAGCGTCTTCTTCGCTGAGGTGGCGCAAGAAGCACATGATCAGCAACGCGCTCACGCCCAACAGTGCTTTGGCATCATGGCAGGCGCGGTGCAGACCATTGATGACGGTCTCCATCGGCACGCCACGCGCCGTATGGGTTTGCGGATCGAAAAAGAGCTCGGCATGCACCACGTTGTCGGCAGCAGCTTTTTTAAAGTAAGCCATAGCCATGTCGTAAAAGTCTTGCTCTTCCAGCAACACGCTGGCCCCTGCGTAATAGATGTCCAGAAAGCTCTGCAGATTGGTGAAGGCATACGCTGCACGCAAGGCCTCAACTGACGGATAGGGGGTGCTGATTTGGTTACGGTGCGCCAACGCAAAGATCAATTCAGGCTCAAGTGAGCCTTCAATGTGTATATGAAGCTCGGCCTTGGGCATGGCACGCAGCAGTTCCGGAAGTCGCTCCGGTGCGATGTTTGAGAGAGTCATACAGCATCCAAATGTAAAAGAGCTGCCCTTGGCAGCTCTTTCATTGTGCAGCGTTTTAGGATGAAGTTCCTAGGATTTGACTTGTCCTTCAGCGACTGAATGGCTTAGTACAACACGACACCTCGAATCGACTCGCCACTCTTCATCAAATCAAAGCCCTTGTTGATGTCTTCCAGTGGCATGGTGTGGGTGATCAGGTCGTCAATATTGATCTTGCCTTCCATGTACCAGTCCACAATCTTGGGCACATCGGTGCGGCCTCGTGCGCCACCAAAGGCTGAGCCTTCCCATTTGCGGCCGGTGACCAACTGGAATGGACGAGTGCTGATCTCGGCCCCTGCCTCGGCCACGCCGATGATGATGCTGCGGCCCCAGCCTTTATGGGTGCATTCCAGTGCGTCGCGCATGACCTTGGTGTTGCCGATGCATTCGAAGCTGTAGTCGGCACCGCCATCCGTCAGCTGGACGATGGCGTCCACGACATTCGGCACTTCTTTCGGGTTGATGAAGTGGGTCATACCGAACTTGCGGGCCATTTCCTGGCGTGCGGGGTTGATGTCTACGCCGATGATCTTGTCAGCGCCGACCATCTTGGCACCTTGTATGACGTTGAGTCCAATGCCACCCAGGCCAAAGACGACCACGTTGGCACCGGCCTCGACTTTGGCAGTGAAGATCACCGCACCGATGCCGGTGGTGACGCCACAGCCGATGTAGCAGACTTTGTCGAACGGAGCATCCTTGCGGATTTTGGCGAGTGAGATTTCGGGGGCAACCGTGTAGTTGCTGAAGGTGCTGGTGCCCATGTAGTGAAAGATGGGTTTGCCGTCCAGGCTGAAGCGGCTGGTGGCGTCGGGCATCAGGCCTTTACCCTGCGTGCCACGAATCAACTGGCAAAGGTTGGTTTTACGGCTGAGGCAAAACTTGCACTGGCGGCATTCGGGGGTGTAAAGCGGGATGACATGGTCGCCCTTTTGCAGCGTCGTCACACCTGGCCCCACATCCACCACAATGCCTGCGCCTTCGTGCCCCAGGATCGCCGGGAAGATGCCCTCTGGGTCTGCACCGCTCAAGGTGTAGTAGTCGGTATGGCAAATGCCTGTGGCCTTGATTTCCACCAATACCTCGCCAAACTTGGGGCCTTGCAGGTCCACGGTTTCGATAGTGAGTGGCTGGCCTGCTTGCCAGGCAACGGCGGCTTTGGTTTTCATGCGGTATCCCGGGTGAGGTAAGTGACGATCAACAGATGCTATCGGGTTTCAAGCACGATTCTGGCGCTCACGTGACACAGCGAACAGCACACAACAAAAAGCCACCCGAAGGTGGCTTTTTTGAGCATGTCGCTTTAGGCGATAAGCTTACTTCTTGCCGCCGGGGACCTTGCCTTCCACGCCCTTGACGAAGAAGTTGATGCCACCCAGAAAGGCGTCATCGGCCACGGCGTCTTTGGCGACCTGCACCTTGCCAGTGTTGTCGGTGATCGGACCTTTCCAGATGGTGAAGCTGCCGTCCTTCAAGCCGGCCTTGACTTCGTCAACCTTCTTCTTCACGTCTTCGGGCACGTCTTCAGCCACGCTGACCATGTCGATCGCGCCTTCCTTGACACCCCACCAGGCCTTGCCGGTGGCCCACTTGCCATCCAGGGCATCTTTGGTTGCCTGGATGTAGTACGGTGCCCAGTTGATGGCGGCAGAACCCAGGTGAGCCTTGGGTGCGTAGGCCTTCATGTCGGAATCCCAGCCAAAGCCGCGCTTGCCCAGCTTTTCGGCCGTTTGCAGCACAGCCGACGAGTCGGTGCTTTGCATCAGCACGTCAGCGCCGCCGTTGATCAGCGAGGTGGCAGCTTCGGTTTCTTTCGGTGGGTTGAACCACTCGTTCACCCAAACCACCTTGGTCTTGATCTTGGGGTTGGTGGACTGCGCGCCCAGGGTGAACGCATTGATGTTGCGGATCACTTCAGGGATTGGGATGGAGCCAACCACACCCAGGGTGTTGGACTTGGTCATCTTGCCTGCGATCACACCAGCCATGTACGCGCCTTCGTAGGTGCGGCTGTCATAGGTGCGCATGTTCTCGGCGGTTTTGTAGCCGGTAGCATGCTCGAACTTGACGCCGGGGGTGTCAGCAGCGACCTTGAGCATGGGCTCCATGTAGCCGAAGGTGGTACCAAAGATCAGCTTGTTGCCTTGGGAGGCCATGTCGCGGATCACGCGCTCGGCATCTGCAGACTCGGGCACGTTTTCAACAAAACTGGTGGCAATCTTGTCGCCGAATTCTTTTTCGAGTGCCTTGCGGGCTTGATCGTGCGCGAAGGTCCAACCACCGTCACCTGTAGGGCCAACGTAGGCGAAGGCAATTTTCAAAGGATCAGGCTTGGGCGCAGGTGCCGGTGCAGACGCTGCTGGCGCAGGAGCTGGGGTAGAACGGCTTGCCAATGCTGGCAGGCATGTTGACGCGAATCCATTGCGGGTTGCGCGAGATCAGCGCCAACACCGCCACAGTGGCCAGGTAGGGCATCATCGCCAAAAACTGACCAGGCACGTCCACGCCCAGGCCTTGCAGATAAAAATCAAGCTGGGTCATGCCACCAAACAAGTACGCCCCCAGCAAAACACGTGCAGGACGCCAGGTGGCAAAGGTGGTCAGCGCCAGCGCAATCCAGCCTTTGCCCGCAACCATCCCTTCAACCCACAGCGGCGCGTACACAGTGGACAGGTAAGCACCGGCCAGGCCGCACATTGCGCCACCGGCTATTACCGCCAGCATGCGGATACGGCGCACGGGATAGCCTAATGCGTGAGACGACTCTGGGGACTCTCCTACCGAACGCAAGACCAAGCCAGAGCGGGTTTTGTACAAAAGCCAGACCAGCACAAACACAAATACAACCGTGAGATACACCAGCGGGTGGTGTCGAAACAGCGCTGGCCCGACAAAGGGCAAATCCGCCAATCCAGGAATGGCAAATTGGGTTTGCTCAGGCAGTTTTTCCTGCACATATTTGATGCCCGCAAACGCCGAAAAGCCGCCACCAAACAAACTCAAGGCCAGGCCTGTGGCGTATTGATTGGTGTTCAGCCAGATCACCAGATAGCCAAACATAGCGGCCAGCAGCGCGCCTGTTGCCATGCCTGCGGCAAACCCGACCCAAGTGTTGCCTGTGTGAACGACGGTTGCAAAGCCTGCAATGGCCGCACAGAGCATCATGCCCTCAGCCCCAAGGTTGACGATGCCAGCCTTCTCGTTGATTAACAGGCCAAGCGCCGCAATGGCCAGCACGGTACCCGCATTCAGAGTGGCCGCGAGCAAAAGTGCAAGGGAATTGGAATCCATGGTGTGTCCTTTTATTCTTGCGCTTATTTTTTGAACTTGATGCGGTAAGCGATCAGGGTGTCAGCCGCCAGCAGCGTAAACAGCAGCAGGCCCTGGAACACGCCTGTCAGTGATTTGGGCAGGCCTAGGCGGGACTGCGCCATCTCGCCACCGATATAAAACATGCTCATCAAAATGGCCGAGAAGATCATGCCCACCGGGTGCAAGCGCCCGACAAAGGCCACGATGATGGCGGCAAAACCGTAGCCTGCGGGCACATACGGCGTGAGCTGGCCAATCGGCCCAGCCACCTCCAGCGCACCTGCAAGGCCGGCGGCGCCGCCCGAAGTCAGCAACGCGATGTAAAGCGCCTTGCGAGACGAAAACCCGGCATATCGCGCAGCCGCTGGGGCCAAGCCGCCCACTTGCTGAGCAAAGCCAGCACGGGTGCGAAACAAAAATACCCACAGACAAGCCGCACCAGCCAAGGCCAGCAACAGGCCAATGGACATGCGCGAGCCCGCCATCAAACGCGGAATTTGCGTGGCCTTTTCAAAGGTCTTGCTTTGTGGGAAGTTGTAGCCATTGGGGTCTTTCCAAGGGCCTTCCACCATGAAGCCTAGAAACAAAATGGCGACATAGACCAGCATCAGGCTCACCAGGATTTCGCTGGCATTGAACTTGTCGCGCAACACCGCCGTCACCCCTGCCCAGGCCATGCCTCCCGCCACGCCAGCAAATAAAATTGGCGCCACGATCCAGGCGCCCGTGCTCTTGTCAGCCAGCAGCGCAATACCGCCCGCGGCAATGGCGCCCATCACATACTGGCCCTCGGCACCGATGTTCCAGACGTTGGAGCGAAAGCACACGGCCAGGCCCAGCGCAATCACCAGCAACGGTGTGGCCTTGACCATCAACTCACCCAGGGCGCGTGGCGTCTTGATGGGCTCCCAAAAGAACACCTGCAGGCCCTTGACCGGGTCCTTGCCCAGTGCCATGAACAACGCCACACCGATCACCACGGTGATCAGCAATGCCAGGATCGGGGAGCCATAGCTCCAGAAATTCGAGGCTTGAGGCCGCGCTTCAAGCTTCAACATCTTTTGTCTCCAGTTCGTCTTGCGATTGCTCATCCATTTGCTTTTCGAGTGCGGCCTGCACGTCCTCGTTCCATAAGCCACTCATCCATTCACCTATGCGCGTCACGGTGGCATCCGAACGGTTGATCGACGGAGACAGCTGGCCTTTGGCGATCACGTACAGACGATCCGACACTTCAAAGAGCTCGTCCAGCTCCTCACTGACCACCAGTACCGCGCATCCCTCGTCTTTCAGCTTCAGGATCTCTCCTCGAATTTGGGCGGCCGCACCCACATCCACGCCCCAGGTAGGTTGCGACACGATCAAGAGCTTAGGCCGCGCATCAATCTCACGACCCACAATAAATTTTTGTAAATTGCCACCCGACAGCGATTTGGCAGCCGCATTTGGCCCACCTGCTTTGACATTGAAATCTTTGATCAGCTTGGCGGCGTGGGCTTCCATCGCCTTCACATTCAACCAGCCACTTTTTCCGACGCCAATGTCGCGGGTCAGCAGCAAGTTGTGCGCCAGTCCTAAGGTTGGCACCGCACCCCGCCCCAATCGCTCTTCAGGCACGAACTGCAGCCCCAGGGCGCGGCGCTCGCGAGGTCCGGCCTTGCCCATGGGCAGTCCGTTGATTTGCACCATGCCAGGTGCGGGCCGGGTGTCTTCACCCGACAGCGCATACAGCAACTCCTGCTGGCCATTGCCCGACACGCCGGCAATGCCCACCACCTCGCCAGCGCGCACATTCAGCGAAATGTCGGTGAGCGTCACACCAAACTGGTCTTCTTTCTCCAGGCACAGGTTGTCCACGTTCAAGATCGTGGCGCCGGTAGCGGATTCATGGTGTTGTAGCGCTGGCGGCTCAGCACCAATCATCAGGCGGCTGAGCGAGGCGTTGGATTCTTCTTTGGGATTGCACACCCCAGTGACCTTGCCACCTCGCAGCACGGTGCAGGCGCTGCACAGCTCCCTGATTTCGTGCAACTTGTGGCTGATGTACAGGATGGAGCAGCCCTCAGACACCAGCTTTTTTAACACCACAAAAAGCTTCTCCACCGCCTGGGGCGTCAGCACCGAGGTGGGTTCGTCCAGGATGAGCAACTGCGGATTGGTCAGCAGCGCGCGGATGATCTCCACCCGCTGCATCTCGCCCACGCTCAGGGTGTGCACCGGGCGGCTGGGGTCAATGTCCAACCCATATTGGCTGGCTTTGGTAATGATGCTTTGGGTGACATCAGTCAGCTTAAGCGACTTGTCCAGACCCAGCCAGACGTTTTCGGCCACCGTGAGCGTGTCAAACAGGCTGAAATGCTGAAACACCATGCTGATGCCCAGGGCACGCGCCTCTTGCGGGTTGCGAATATTCACCCGCTGACCGTTGTAGCTGACGGTGCCTTCGTCTGGTTTCACCGAGCCGTAGATGATCTTCATCAGGGTCGATTTACCAGCACCGTTTTCGCCAAGCACAGCGTGTGCCTCGCCCGGCGCCACGGTCAGTGACACATTGCTGTTGGCCACCACGGCGGGGTAGCGTTTGGTGATGCCTGCCAGTTCCAGTCGGGGCGGACCGGAAAGCTTGGCAGGGTGAGATAGGGGGTCGGGTTGGGTCGCTGAAAAGTTCATGCCAGTGTTGTCTCTTGTGCTCTGAGTTTAGGACGGTTTTTCAACCAGTTATGGCGCACTGTGCAAGTCTGCATTGCTCTTGTTTTTGCAGCTTTTACGGTTTCGTTTTCAATTTTCCTTCTGGATTCACTTCTGATTTGTGCGGTGCATACAGCGATGCGGCCACTGTCTTGACCCGCTCGCGCAGCCAACGCGATGCACTGGACGTGTGCGTGCGTTCGTGCCAAAGCTGGTAGTAGCTCATGCGGGGAAAAGGTATCGGGCATGGAAGAATTCTTACGGGCAGTTTCATCGAAGATGGGCCACCCACTTCTTCGGCATAACGCTCGCAGAACTGGCGGCTGGTGGTGAGCACCAGCAAGCTCGATGCCACCATGGCCGGGATCAACGCAAAATGTGGGCAACGGGCTGTCACATTGCGCCGCAAGTTCATGCTGAGCAGGTGTTCGTCAATGACGCCCAGTGACCCAGGGTAGGCAGGCGTTGGCGCAATGTGCTCAGCGCCAAGGTAGTCGGCCACGTCCCAGCTGCGCCGCACCGCCGGGTGGTCCTTGCTGACCAAATTCACCACATCATCAGAAAACAGCAGACCCATATGCAGATCTTCGGGCGGTGTCAGCCAGTTGCCAATCACCACATCCAGTTCACCCTGCGCCAAATGGGCTTGGTAGTCTGATCGCGCACTCAAAGGGTGAATCTCGATGCTGCATTGCGGTGCCTGCGCCTTGATCTGCGATACAAGTTGGGGCAAGAACAGCGGATCAAGATAATCGCTGGCGGCCACCCGAAAGGTGTGGCTTGCTGTTTTCGGGTCAAACCCACGCGCATCGGTGAACAAAACTTCGGCGGCACGAAGAATGCTTGCAGCCGGGTCAATCATGCGCAATGCCGTTTCAGTGGGAACCATTCCAGGGCCTGAGCGCACCAACAAAGGATCTCCCGCCAGATCGCGCAGGCGCTTAAGCGACGCAGACACCGCCGGCTGGTGCATACCCAGGCGGATGGCGGCGCGAGAAACACTGCGTTCAGTTAACACGGTATGAAGGACCCTGATGAGATGAAGGTCTATCTTGTCGAATTGCGATTGATCTCTCATACCTTGGACTGCATTCCTCTCATATGCTGCGGCTTATGCCGAATCTGGCGATAACCACTACCCTGTTGACCCATGAACACATCGACGATCCGATTCATCCGGGATGGCAAAACCGTTTCGCTGAACAATGTACCACCCGAGCGCACCCTGCTAGAAGTGCTGCGCGAGGACTTAGGGCAAACCGGCACCAAAGAGGGCTGTGGCGAAGGCGACTGCGGTGCCTGCACCGTGGTGCTGGGTGAAGCCGTTGGAGGCAAGGTGGAATACCGTGCCATCAACAGCTGCATTCGCATGGCGCATTCGGTGAATGGACTTGCACTGTGGACCGTTGAAGACTTGGCAACCGATAAAGGCATGCATCCCGCCCAGGAAGCCATGGTTCAGTGCCACGGCAGCCAGTGCGGCTTTTGCACCCCTGGCTTTGTGATGAGCTTGTTTGGCATGTACCAAAACCACACGCTCAAGGGCAAAACCATCAGCCGGGAGCTGGCGCAAGAAGAACTTTCAGGCAACTTGTGCCGCTGCACCGGCTACCGCCCTATCCTGGACGCCGCCCAGGCGATGGAGAAGTTACCGCAGCAACAGGTGGACGAAGCTGCCTTGCTACAACAATTGAAGCGAATTAAGCCCACTGGTATTGCCGAAACCGCCTATTTGGCACCCAAAACCCTGACCGATCTGTTGTCAGCGCGCCAGCAGCACCCGCAAGCCCAGATCGTGGCGGGCTGTACGGATGTGGGTTTGTGGGTCACCAAGATGCACAAACGCTTCGCGCAGGTGCTGGACGTTACCCGAGTCAAGGAATTGCGTCGGGTGGAGAACTACAAGAATCACATCGCCATTGGCGCGGCCGTCACGCTGACCGATGCTTTTGCGGCACTCGTCAAAGACCGTCCGACACTGAAAGCCTTCGCCACACGATTCGCCGGTTTGCCCGTGCGCAATAGCGGAACGCTTGGCGGCAATGTGGCCAACGGTTCCCCTATTGGCGACAGCATGCCCCTGCTGATTGCCCTGGGTGCCAACGTGGTGCTGATGAGTGTCCGCGCTGGACAACAGGTTTCGCGCGAGATGCCGCTAGAAAAACTCTACACCGGCTATCGCCAAAACGTGATGGCCAAGGATGAAGTACTGGCGTGGATCAAGGTGCCCAAGCCAGGCAAGCTTGAGTCACTGAAGGCCTACAAAATTTCCAAGCGTTACGACGACGATATTTCTGCAGTTTGCCTGTGCATCAACCTGGAGATCAACCAGGGCGTCGTCACCAAAGCCTCGATCGGCGCTGGCGGCGTCGCAGCCACACCCGTACGCGCCGTCAAAACCGAAGCAGCACTTCTGGGCCAAACCTGGACACTTGACACGGTCAAGGCAGCCACCTTGGCACTGAGCGCCGAATTCCAGCCCATCTCCGATATGCGCGCCAGCGCTGCTTACCGCCAGAAGGTGTTGGGCAACTTGCTGCAACGCTACTGGCTGGAAAGCCAAGGCCTGACACAGATCAACCTCGAAAAATTTACTGTGGAGGCCCTGTGAGCACCACCATGACCCACCAGAGCAGTGCCCCGTCTTACCCCGCAGCAGGCGTTTCCCGCCCCCACGAAAGCGCTGCCGCCCAAGTCGCAGGTGCTGTCACCTATATCGATGACATCCCTGAAGTCAAAGGAACGCTGCATGCAGCACCCATCCTCAGCAATGTGGCCCACGGGAAGCTGCTGGGATTGGACACGTCCGCTGCTTTAGGCATGCCGGGTGTGAAGGGTGTGGTTCTGGGTGCCGATATCCCCGGGAACCCTGTACTTGCCAGCTTTGGACAGGACGAACCCATCTTTGCCAGCGACACCGTTCAGCACATTGGTCAGGTGATTGGTTTGGTCGTGGCAGACACGGTGATGAACGCGAGGCGAGCCGCCCGCAAAGTCGTGCAAAACATTCAGGCATTGCCAGCAGTTTTGACCGTGGCCGATGCACTCAAAGCCAAGAACTACGTGCTCCCCCCCGTGAACGTGAGTCGAGGCGACGCCAGCAGCGCTTTGGCAAAAGCCCCCCATGTGCTGACGGGTACGTTTGAGGTGGGCGGCCAGGAGCACTTCTATCTGGAAGGCCAGATCGCCTACGCTCTTCCCCTAGAGCAAAACCAATGGCTCGTTCATTCCAGCACCCAACATCCCGGAGAGGTGCAGCACTGGGTGGCGCATGCGCTGCACGTCAACTTGAACGCTGTCACGGTGGAATGCCGCCGCATGGGTGGCGGCTTTGGCGGCAAAGAGACCCAATCAGGGCACTTGGCGGTCTGGGCGTCGCTCGCTGCCAATAAATTTAAATGCCCGGTCAAGCTGCGTTTTGACCGTGACGACGACTTCATGGTGACCGGCAAGCGTCACCCGTTCTATTACGAATACACGGCTGGGTTTGACGATACGGGTTTGCTGACCGGCCTCAAGCTCATGCAAGCCGCCAACTGTGGCTTCAGCGCAGACCTGAGCGGTCCGGTGGCTGACCGTGCCATCTTCCACAGTGACAACGCTTACTTTTTGAGCGATGTGGACATCATGTCCTACCGCTGCAAGCTCAACACCCAAAGCCACACCGCTTACCGTGGCTTTGGCGGCCCCCAAGGCATGGTAGTGATTGAAGCCATCATGGGTGACATCGCCCGCAAGCTGGGCATGGACCCACTGGATGTGCGCATGCGCAACCTTTACGGCAGCAATGTTCCCGGTGCTGGTGAGCGTGACACCACACACTACCAAATGAAGGTGGAAGACAACATCCTTCAGCCTTTGCTCTCAAAATTAGAGCAAACTTCGAGCTACCGCCTGCGCAAAGAGCATATTTCCGCATGGAATGCCAGCAACCCTGTCATCAAACGCGGCCTGGCACTCACCCCCGTTAAGTTTGGCATCAGCTTCACCGCCACGCTCTTTAACCAGGCGGGTGCTTTGGTGCATGTGTACACCGACGGCAGCGTGATGGTGAACCACGGCGGCACAGAAATGGGTCAAGGCCTGCACACCAAGGTGGCACAAATCGTGGCCGATGAGCTCGGCGTGGCATTTGAGCGTGTGATGGTGACAGCCAGCGACACCAGCAAAGTGCCCAACGCCTCAGCCACTGCCGCGTCAGCAGGCACCGATCTCAACGCCCGTGCCGCCCAATTTGCGGCGCGCCATGTGCGTGACAACTTGGCTGCGTTTGTGTGCGGACTAGACAACTGCGGCGCGGGCGCGATTCGGTTCGAAGGTGGCTTCATCACCTCCCCCAAGACCAAGCGCAGATTTGACGAGGTGGTGGGCGCCGCGTATGCCAACCGCATCCAACTGTGGAGCGATGGTTTCTACCGCACACCCAAGATCCACTACGACAAGCACACGCTGACTGGCCGACCCTTTTATTACTTCGCCTATGGCGCAGCTTGCACCGAAGTCGCCATCGACACCTTGACGGGTGAAAGCCGGGTGCTGAAGGTAGACATCTTGCATGACGTCGGCACCAGCATTAATCCTGCCCTGGACATTGGCCAAATTGAAGGGGCTTTCGTTCAAGGCATGGGCTGGCTCACGACTGAAGAACTGGTGTGGAACGACAAGGGCTACTTGAGCACCCATGCCCCCAGCACCTACAAGATTCCGGCCACGGGTGACGTGCCAGCACACTTCAAGGTCGACCTGTGGCCCGAGCCCAACCGCGAGGACAATGTCTTCGGCTCTAAAGCCGTGGGTGAGCCACCCTTCATGCTGGGCATCAGCGTGCTGGAGGCGCTGCGCGATGCAGTAGCCACCGCACGTGGGGATGGGTTAGCGCCTTTGAACGCGCCGGCCACCGCGGAGAGAGTGCTGGGAGCCCTCAGCTAGCGATACGCTTACCCCGTGCGTCCACCACCGCTTGACCATCCTCTTTGACGAACGCCCCCTTTTGCGGGGCATCCAATAAGTCAAGCACTAACTCTGACGGACGGCACAGCCGGGTTCCCAGCGGTGTCGACACGATGGGGCGATTCATCAGAATGGGGTGCTGCCCCACAAAGTCCAGCAACTCATCATCCGTCCATTTAGGGTTGCCCAAGTCAAGCTCGTCATACGGTGTGCCCTTTTGCCGGAGCACGTCACGCACAGGGATACCCATGGCGGCAATCAAGCTTTTCAGCTCGTCGCATGTGGGTGGGTTTTCAAGGTACAGGACAACGCGCGGCTCCACGCCACTGTTGCGGATCATTTCCAGCGTGTTGCGAGAGGTGCCGCACTTGGGGTTGTGATAAATCGTGATCTTGCTCATGGCGGTGGCAGAGCGCAATCAATCCGCAGATTTTGGCTTCGCCAAGCTCGCCAACGAAGCAAATGGATTGACCTTGGCTTCTGAGGCGTCGACAAAATCAGGGTCTTGCACCGCCATCTTGACCGGTACCGGGCAAACCTCGTGCAATGGCACCATGGGCAAAGCCATCAGCAACTCGTCCTCCACCAGCGACAGCATGTCGAACTGGCGGCTGCTCACCAGCAGGTCTTCTTCCATCTCGTCGTCTTGCGCGTCTGCAGTGGCTTCATCTGCCACAAAGCGGAACCAGTAATCCACAACCAGCTTTTCGTCCAGACGGTTCAGGCAGCGCTGGCAGCTTTGGGGCACGGTGGCAGTGGCCTCCACATAAAGCCAAGACTCGGGCTCGCCCCCCATGGGCGTGCGTTGCTCGCCACGAGCAGACCACTGAACAGGCGGCAAACTGGCCCAGTCCACGCCCAGCGCCTCGCCGTAGTCGCGCAGTTCATCCATCAAACGGGTAAAGCTGGTCACGGGTGCAGTGCCGCTCAGATGGCCGCCCTCACGGGCGAAAGCGTCGGTGTCCAAACTGGTGGGGGAAAATGTCATTGTCATAGGGAGCAGTGTAAAACACCGCAAAGGAATCCGCGACAATCCGGCCATGACCTCCAGCCTGCCCCTTGAACCGCATTCACCCCAGCAACGCGCCCTGATTCTGGGATCGAGCTCGCGCTACCGCCGCGAGATGCTGCAACGCCTGCGCTTGCCCTTTGATGTGCTGTCGCCCGATGTGGATGAATCGCCCTTGTCTGGCGAATCGCCGCGTGACCTGGCCTGCCGCTTGGCACTGGCCAAAGCCCATGCAGTGGCCGCCATGCGGCCCGAAGCCGTCGTGATTGGATCGGACCAAGTGGCTGACCTAAATGGCTTGCCGCTGGGCAAACCTGGCACGCATGAGCGTGCGACCACGCAACTGCGGCAAATGCGCGGGCAAACGGTGATTTTTCAAACCGCCGTGGCCGTGGTGTGCGCCGCCACGGGCTTTGCCCAAATGGACATTGCGCCGGTCAAAGTGACCTTTCGCGACTTGAGCGACGCAGAAATAGAAGCCTATCTTCTGGCCGAGCAACCGTATGACTGCGCTGGCAGCGCCAAGAGCGAAGGCCTGGGCATTGCACTGCTTGCCCGCATTGAAAACGACGACCCGACCGCGCTGGTGGGGCTGCCGCTGATCCGCACCTGCAACTTGCTGCGCGCAGCAGGCCTACAAGTGCTTTAACTTGACGATGCTTGTAACTACTTTTTAGCCACGGCTGTAACGCCGCAGGCTTTGCCCCGGTAACCTTTGCTTTTGGCGGTTTTCTCGGGCATGTATTTGCCCACCCGCGTTTTGCCATAAAACACAGCACCTGGGCAGTGGTAGTTCTTGCTGGATGTATTTACCCATACCTTGTCGTCGCTGCCACCCGGTGCCTGTGCCCGGCTTGCGGGCGGTACTTTTGCGCTCCCTGCACCAGCAGCTGAAGCCTGGACGGACACCAGGCAAGCCATGGCGACGCCGATGGCCACGTGAAGAAATGAAATCTTCAAAATAAATCCCTCTGAAACGTTATTGACAAATTCTTAAAACCCGGACGACTCATACTGCGCACAGAATGGGCGTTTGACAGCAACCATGGGCTGGTCGTGCCGGAAAAGCACATATTCCACATGTTCCAAAATCCGCTTGGCCGATGCCCCCTGGGTATTGAGCACCGCCGTCGCCACGCGAATTTGAATGTTGACTTGAGTCGGCTTGCCAGCATGCTCGGACAGGCCGCAAGCCACCATGCTCAGCCCCATGGCTTCCAGGTGCTCAACAGAATCCGCGTCGTAGCAGGCCAGCACAAACCGAGACGCGCGTACCGCGCCACTCAAATCTGTCGCAGCCGCAAACCGCCCCAATTGGGCTTCCACGTATTTCAGGCACGCCTGCGCCGCCTTAGCACCCCAGTCGCGCTCGATGGCGCGGATGTTGGCAACGTCCACCACCAACAGACCAAACTCAGGCGGGTTGCCCTGCATTTTCGCCAGATGTGCATTGAGTCGCTTGACAAACGAGCGCCTCGCTAAGCTGGCCACTTCATGGCGAAGCATCCACATCAGGCACGGCGAAACGCCTGCAAGTGACCTACGGATTGACCGCATCAGCGCTTGGAGTGTCGGCCGCGTCTGCAACGCCGCAGGGGCACCACCATGCAAGGCCGCGTAGGCCTGATGGGAAAAACGGGCACTGTTGGCGATGGGCTGCGTCATGGGGATTGAATTTATTCGACGCCTCCCGCCACGTCTATGCGACAGAAGTCCCGAAATCGTTTGGCAAAGGTCCCAAGACCCGGTCTCGGGACCAAATAGGTCGGCAGTTACATGGGCTTACAGCTTGTCAGATGCACATTCGCTGCTAGCATGTTTGACGGCCGCGCAGGCTCTCTATGACACACGCTCTTACCTCCGACACGCCCCCAACCCCTAGCATCGACATGCTGGTCTCGGCTGAAAAGGCACGCACTATCCAGTCCTACGTGCCATGGATGATGAACGGCTACGTGATCTGCGCTTGGTTCGCCTGTTGGATGCTGCACCAAGAACACCGCACGCTTTCTGAGGGCTTGTGGCTGGGAACGTTGACGCTCTTGTCGCTGGCCAATGTGCTGGCGGGCATGCTGGGCAAGCGCCGCAGCCCCCGACCTGAGATGGCACAGAGGCGCTTGCGGGCAGTGACGAAGGCCTCGTTCTTGTTTGGCATGCTTTGGGCCGTGGGCGTGCTGCTGCTGTGGCCTGCGCAGCGTCAGGATTTGCAATTGTTTTTGATTGTTTTGACGGTGGGTTTGCTTTCCGGCGCACTTCTGTCCATTAGCGTGCATTTGCCTTCCTTTTATGCCTATTTTTTGCCAGGCGTAGGCAGCTTGCTCATTGCCACACTGCGCGAAGGCGACACAGTCAGCAACCTCATTGCAATTGCAACGCTGACCTACCTGTCGGCCAGCGTTCGCTTTGTCAAGACCTTGAGCGAAACCTTTGTGAGCCTGATGCGCTCTCGCTTTGAGGTGGCCGATCTGGCAAGAAGCTTGCAGGAACAAAAGGAGCTGGCTGAACAAGCGCGTGAAGTGGCCGAAGCCGCCAATCGGTCGAAAGGGCTTTTTCTGGCCACGGCCAGCCATGACTTACGCCAACCGGTGCATTCGTTGTCTTTGTTTGCGGGTGCATTGGCGGCTCAGCCATTGTCGAGCGAGGGCGCGAGTCTGGTCGCCCATCTGCAAAACACCGTCGAGTCACTAGGGACCATGTTTGATGCTTTGTTAGACATTTCTAAACTGGACGCCAAAACCGTTCAGCCTGAGTGGCGTCAGGTCAACTTGCAACACTTGTTGGAAAACATTTGCAGCGCCGAGCGCGTGGTGGCCCAAGAAAAGGGACTCGCTTTGCGACTGAATGCGCGGCCACTATGGGTGCGTACTGACGCCAGCCTGCTAGACCGCGTGATACGCAACCTGGTGGCCAATGCGGTCCGGTATACGGACAGCGGTGGAATTTTGATCACCGCTCGGCAGCGCAAGGGGCAAGCAGTGGTTCGAATATGGGACACTGGCCAAGGTATCCCGGCGGGTCAGCATTCGATGATTTTTGACGAGTTTGTTCAGCTCCATAACCCTGAGCGCGACCGCAACAACGGGTTGGGCTTGGGGCTGGCCATTGTGCGGCGGCTGACGGCGCTGCTGAACATCAGCATCGATTTGAAGTCACGCGTTGGCAAAGGCTCTGTCTTCACGCTGGTACTGGGTGAAATCCAGGCAGCACCTGTTGCGCACACAAGCCTAGCAGACCGTTTGCCTGTCCAAGCTGTGCAGCATCAGCGGCATTCAGGTGCGCCACGCGAAGCAGGCACAAACGCGAAACGTCTGGTGATCGTGATTGACGATGACATCGCGATCCGCGAAGGCACAGCGGCCTTGTTGCACAGCTGGGGCTTTGAGGTGATCACGGTCGGTGGGCGTGCTGAACTGCAAGGCCTGATGGCCACACAAGCCAAGGTACCGCATATGGCGATTTGCGATTTGCGTTTGCGCCATGGTGAGGAAGGCATCGAAACCATCGAATACCTTCGCACCCTCTATAACGCGGATTTGCCCGCCATTTTGATCACTGGCGACACGCATTCCGAGCGCTTGCAAATCGCCCAGAAAAGTGGGCTGGCGCTGCTGCATAAGCCGGTCGCGCCCTCTGACTTGAAAGACGCCATGAAGAAAGTGATGCTCAATGTCAGCCCTTGAGCACAACAGCTACAGTGCCTTGCGCCATTTCAGCACAGATCAAAAAGTACTGATCGAAAAAGCGCGAGTCATTCAGTCCAACTCACATTGGAATGTCGGTAGTTTTGTGATTTGTGCCTGCGTGGCTGGCTGGGCGTTGTACGACCCTCGCAAGGCGGTATATATCGGGCTTTGGCTTAGCACGCTGGTGCTGATGGCGGTGCTGAATGTAGTGGAGGAGATTTGGGTCAGAAGACACCCACAGCCGCCTGAACGTGCGCCGCAACGCCTGCGAGCATCGACCCGCTCATCGCTCATCTTTGGCGTCCTGTGGGGAGTGGGAGTGTTGGTGCTGTGGCCTGCCGAGCGCATTGATCTACAGGTCTTCTTGATGTTTTTGACGGCAGGCATGGCAGCGGCAGCGCAGTTGTCGTTCAGCATGCATCTGCCCGCGTTTTATGCTTTTTTCCTGCCTATGCTTGGCAGTCTGATTTTCGTAACCCTGTTGGCAGGGGGCATGGTCAATTATTTGATTGCCTTTGCCACCACCACCTATCTGGTGGCCAGCGTGCGATTCGTCAAAACCCTTAGCAATATTTTTGTGGGTGCGATAAGGTCTCGTTTTGAAATTGCGGATTTGGCTGAAAGCCTCAAGCTACAAAAAGAAGTGGCCGAGGCCGCCAGTCAGTCCAAAAGCCGCTTCCTCGCTGCTGCGAGCCATGACTTGCGCCAACCCGTGCATTCGCTTTCCTTGTTTGTGGGAGCCTTGGCGGCGCAGCCGCAAAATGCCGAAGGCACGCGCCTGATCACGCACATCCGGTCCACCGTTGAATCGCTGGGGACCTTGTTCGACTCACTTCTCAACATCTCGAAGCTGGACGCGAACACCGTTCAGCCCGTGTTGAAAGCGGTTGATCTGCGACAACTGCTGCAAAAAATCTGCGACGCCGAGGCGGCACCTGCCCAGGATAAAGGGCTTGCACTGCACTTAAACGCGCCCTCGCTGATCGTTACAACCGATCCCATCCTTCTAGACCGGGTCATCCGCAATTTGGTGGCCAACGCCGTGCGCTACACCGACCAAGGTGCAGTGGTCATCAGTGCACGCCTGCGCGCGGGACGGGTCTTGGTGCGTGTGGGTGACACGGGCATTGGTATTCCGCCGGATATGCTGGAGACGGTTTTTGATGAATTTGTCCAGCTTCACAACGCGGAGCGGGATCGCAACCAAGGGATAGGCCTGGGGCTGTCTATCGTGCGGCGACTGGCCACACTGCTGCAGATCAAGCTGACATTCCGTTCACGCGTAGGCCGTGGCTCGGTGTTTTCACTGTGGCTAGAACCTGCGCCCAGCAGTGCTCACCGCCAGGTCACAGCGACACCCACGGCGTCAACAGCGGCAGAACTCGTTACGCCAGGCCCTAACCCAAGCACCGCCTATGTGCTCGTCATTGATGATGATGCCGCCATCAGGATCGGGATGACAGCACTGCTGAGCAGCTGGGGCTATCAGGTTTTGGCTGTCGCCGGTCTGCAAGAGTACTTACCTTTGATGGCGTCTCAGAAGCAAGTGCCGTGTCTGGTCATTTGTGACATGCGCCTGCGCAACGGCGAAAACGGCATTGAAACGGTGGCCTATGTCCGCACACAGTACAACGATGATTTGCCCGCCATTTTGATCACGGGTGACACCGCGCCCGAGCGCTTGCAACAGGCGGGGCAAAGCGGACTCGTTTTGCTCCATAAGCCCGTATCACCCGCCGCACTCAGGTCCGCCATGGCCAATGTCGCCCAAGGGGCACAAGCTTGATCCGGTAATGACTGCCGCAAGCTCACTGGGCCGCTCATCCCACACAGAGATGCTGGTGTTGGCCGAAAAGGCGCGCTCCATCCGGGACAACTTGGCATGGATGATGGTGGGCTATGTGTCCTGTGCTTGGGTGTTAGCTTGGTTTCTGTATGACGAGCCAAAAGCACGGGCGATTACCGTCTGGCTTGTTACGGTGACCCTGATGGCAGCATTCAATGTGTGGGGAGGCGCGCGCATGGGGCAGCGCAAGCCAAAGCCCCAGCGAGCGCCACAGCACCTGCGCTTGGCCACACATGTTTGCCTGTTCTTTGGCGTCCTTTGGGCAGCGGGAGTGTGGATACTTTGGCCCGCAGACCGCTTGGACAGCCAGGTTTTTCTGATGTTCATCACCTCAGGCTTGACCACCGGCGCGCTGCTCGCCCTGTGCGTGCACCTGCCCGCGTACTACGGTTTCTTCTTGCCCTGCATGTTGGGATTGATCGCGGTCATATGGCATGAGGGCGAAGGGCTCATCAGTCCACTGATTGCCGTTGCCATCTTGGCTTACTTTGTCACCAGCTTGCGCTTTGTCAAGATTTTGCGGGAGAACTTCATAGGCCTGATGCGTTCGCGCTTTGAGGTCACAGAATTGGCGGAAAGTCTGCAGCGGCAAAAAGAGGTGGCAGAGGCAGCGAGCCAATCCAAAAGCCGATTTCTCGCCGCTGCGAGCCATGATTTACGCCAACCCGTGCATTCACTGTCGTTGTTTGCTGGCGCGCTAGCCCAGCACCAATTGCCACCGCAAAGCGATCAACTGGTGAAGCATTTGCAGACGACCATAGCGTCATTGGGCGCCATGTTTAATGCGCTGCTGAATATCTCCAAACTAGATGCAGGCACCGTGCAGACCCACTGCGTCCCCTTGCAACTGGCGCGCCTGCTTCATCAATCCTGCGAGGGTGAGGCCAAAATCGCCCATGACAAAGGAATAGAACTTTTGGTGGATTCGCCTGCGGTATGGATCCAATCCGACCCCAGCCTTTTAGAGCGAATCGTTCGCAATCTGGTGAGCAATGCGGTTCAGCATACTGAGCAGGGGCGTGTGGCAGTGCGGGTAAGAACCATCGCAGGGAAAGTCGTCCTGCGAATTGCTGACACCGGCATTGGCATTCCTGCCGACAAGCTTGAGGAAGTGTTTGACGAATTTGTCCAGCTCCATAACCCGGAGCGTGACCGCAATAACGGCTTAGGGATTGGCTTGGCCATTGTGCGTCGATTGACTGCACTCTTGAATATTCAACTGAGGCTGCGGTCGCGCGTGGGACGCGGTACGGTCTTTTCTTTGTCTCTCGGTGCGGCAGCAGCTGCACCAGCAAAGGCAGAGGAATCGACAGGACACACACGGTCAACGGCAGACATGAAGGACAGCGCCAATGATGCGCTCGTAATTGTGATTGACGATGACCTGTCCATACGCGAAGCCATGGCAGCGCTGTTGACGGGCTGGGGCTATCAGGTCGTACTGGCAGGTGGGCTGGAGGAGTTCTTGCCGACGATGGTCACACTTTCCAAAGTGCCGCTCTTACTGATCTGCGATTTGCGCTTGCGCCAGGGCGAAAACGGCATCGAAACAGTGGAATACCTGCGCAGCCAGTACAACGATGATCTGCCTGCCATCCTGGTCACCGGCGACACGGCACCCGAGCCCTTGCAGCAAGCACAACAAAGCGGCTTCGTCCTCCTGCACAAACCCGTGTCACCAGAATCTCTGAGAACCGCCATCGCGGAGGCGCTGGCGAACTAGGACGGGTGCGAACTCAACAACCCCGCCTGTCGGGCCGCCTCCACTGCCTGCACCCGATTAACCGCACCCAGCGCACGAAAGATGGCACTGACATGGCCTTTGACGGTTTTCTCTTGCATGTCCAACTCCCGGGCAATCAGCTTATTGGGTAAGCCTTGTGCAATCAGGGCCAACACCTCCGTTTGACGGTCGGTCAGCGGTGAGAGACTGCGGGGCTCAGACGAGCCAGCATCCAGTGGCTGACTCAGCAGCATCAGGGGAGGGATGTACTGGTGGCCATCCATCACCATGCGAAGCGCGGCCATCAGGGTGTCGTTACCACTGGATTTTGGGCAAAAGCCACTGGCACCTGCGGCAAACGCGCGGCGCACATCGGCAGGGTCTTCGCTAGAAGAAAACACCAAAATCGGCAGCGTTGGGGCCAATTCACGCATGCGCGCCAACGTGGACAAACCCGACAAGCCAGGCATGTTCAAATCCATCAGAACGCAGTTGACAGCAGCACTCGCCGTGTCATCATTCTCGCGGCCAGGCTGGCGTGTGCCCTGCACCTTGGCAATAGCGCTGTCGCCATTGCCTGCCTGCAGAATATCCGCAGCAGGGGCAAACTGCTTAAGCACAGCGACCATGCCCTCCCTAATCATGGGATGATCGTCAACAATCAAAAAATTCATGGCGAAAGCTTAGCAGAATCGTGACATTTTCCGCATCCAATAACCCCTCAGGCACCTTGTTTTTGGTACCTGCCCCGCTGGACTTTGGCTGCACGCCTCTGGCGCCGTTGAACCATGCCTTGCCACTGCAAACACTTGAGCTTGCCGCACGCCTGCAGCACTGGGTGTGCGAAAACGCCAAAAGCACTCGCGCCTACTTGAAACGGGTAAACGATGTGGTGCCACTGACCAACCCAGTTCAATCGCTACAAATTCAGGAGCTACCCAGGCAAGCCCATAAAGCCGGGGACCATGTTCCAGGCGCACAAACCTTCGATGCCAAGGCGCTGCTTGCTGCTGCCCTGCCGGCCAACGGCGGCCACGACATAGGACTGGTCAGCGAAGCGGGTATGCCTGCCATTGCCGACCCAGGGTCTAGCGTAGTGCGCGCCGCGCATGACCTCGGTTTAACCGTGGTTCCACTGGTTGGGCCTATCTCACTCATGTTGGCGCTGGCCGCCAGTGGACTGAACGGGCAAAACTTTGCGTTTGTCGGCTACCTGCCGCAAGAACCTTCCGCTCGCGTGCAACGCATCCGTGAGCTGGAAGGGCTTGCACTCAAGACCGGGCAAGCCCAACTCTTCATCGAGACGCCTTACCGCAACGCGGCCTTACTGCAGTCGCTCATTCAAACCTTGCAAACCAACACCCGACTTTCGGCCAGCAGCGGCTTGACCCTGGCGCAGGCGCGCACGCGCAGCCAAACGGTCAAGGCTTGGAAGCAGCTGGGATTGAGCGCGCCTGAGATGGCGCTGCCCATTGTCTTTGGCATAGGGCGATAGGTAGCGGGCCATGGCAGACCAGGTTCGCAGCGCGGTACTGACCAACTACGTGGCGATTGCACAATCTGTCGGGCTGGACCCCTATGCGATGGCCAAGGCAGTTGGATTGAGCCCGGTCGTCTTGAGCGAAACGGACATGAAGATTTCTGCGGTGGCAGTGCGCCAACTGCTGGAGGATTCGGCCAACGCGTCGGGTGCAGAAAACTTCGGCTTACGCATGGCAGAGAACCGCAAGCTTTCCACGATGGGACTGGTGGGCATGGTCACGCGAGACGCCGCCACCGTACGCCATGCGCTCGTCATCATGACCCGGTTCATGCGTTCGCACAACGAGACCTTGTTTCTGGAAATCGAAGAGACGGGGGCCTACGCGACCATTCGGGACGAGATGATTTTGCGTGGCGCCCAGCTTGGCTCCATGCGCCAGGCAATAGAGCTGTCCATTGGCGCGCTGGTGCGCATCATCCGAGTGCTGCTGGGGGACGACTGGGTGCCAGAGCGCGTTTACTTTAGCCACCCTGCCCCAAAAGATTTGAGCCTGCACCGCCGACTGTTCGGCTTGTGGCCTGAGTTCGGTCATGAATTCAATGGTCTGGTCTGTCATCAGCGCGATCTGGATCGCCCCATTGCGTCATCCGACCCGGTCATGGCGCGCTATGCGCAAGCACAACTTGAACAAGCACTGGACCCCACACACCACTCAACCGCGCGCGAGGTCCGCCAGATGGCCATGATCCTGCTGCCCAATGGACGCTGCACTATTGAGCAAATTGCGCGTCAGCTCAGTGTGGATCGGCGCACTATTCACCGTCAACTGGCGCGCGAAGGCACCAGCTACACCGCTGAGATCAATGCACTGCGCAGAGAACTGTCCGACAGGCACCTCGCAAACAGCAAGCGCGCCCTTTCTGAAATATCCTACCTTCTGGGCTTCTCAGGCCCAGCCGCCTATGCCAAATGGCACAACCAGCAGTTTGGCCATACCGCCTCACAGCGCCGCCAAAACTTGACGTCTTCTTAAGGTACCAGAACGGTTGCACCGGTGGTCATGCGGGACTCCAACGCACGATGGGCGGAGGCGGCGTCGGCCAGCGCAAACTCCTGCTTGGGCTCGCCCACAATGCGGCCGGCCAGCACATGAGCGAAGAGCTCATCGGCCATCGCCAACATGGCAGGCCTGGGGTTCGCATAGTGAACCATCGCGGGACGGGTGACGAAGAGCGAGCCTTTCATGGCCAGCAGCATGGTATCCAGCTGAACTGGGCCAGATGATGTGCCGTTGCTGACCAAGGTGCCCCGCACCTGCAGGCTGTCCAGCGAGGCCATCAAGGTATCTTTGCCCACCGAGTCATACACCACCGGCACGCCCTTGCCGTCCGTCAATTCACGAACACGCTTAGCCGTGTCTTCTCGTGTCGTGACGATGGTGTGGGTGCAGCCGTGCGCCTTGGCCACTTCTGCCTTTTCATCCGAGCTGACCGTGCCAATCATGGTGACACCCATGGCGCGGGCCCACTGGCAGGCAACCAAGCCCACGCCGCCAGCTGCTGCATGGTACAGAATGGTTTCACCGCCTTTCAAAGGATAGACCTGACGAAACAGGTACTGTGCGGTCAGACCCTTCATCATCAAGGCCGATGCCGTACGGTCAGACACACCGTCTGGCAACGGAATCAATACACCAGCAGGCATGACACGCACATCCGAATACGCGCCTTGCGGTCCCAGCAAGTAACCCACACGTTGCCCGACAGCGACTTCGGTGACGCCTGAGCCAATGGCCTCAACTACGCCCACGGCATCACTGCCCAGACCGTTGGGCAAAGCCAATGGATAGACGCCGGTGCGGAAATAGATGTCTATGAAGTTGACGGCGACATAGCTGTGCCGCACGCGGACCTCGCCAGGGCCTGGGTCGCCCACCTGGACGGTTTCGAGTTTGAGAACATCGGCACTGCCGGTTTCAGAAAAGCGGATGGCACGGGCCATAAATGTCTCCAATAAAAGGGCCGAAAAAGTTGGCCTTCAATCATTAATCAATGAGCAGACTCAGGCGCTGTCACTTGCAAGTGCTGCAATCAGTTCTTCAGCACGCGGCCAAGGGCCAAAGCCCGATGCGGGATTCAAATGGCCTACAGCCCCCAGGTCGAGCACCTTACTCCCCCAGTCGGCCGCCATATTTTGCGCCTTGGTCAAGGCCGCCAAGGGGTCGTTCTGACTGGTACAAACCAAGCTCCGAAAAAGCAGCGGCTCACGAGGCACGGGCAGCCATCCCCCGGCATCTAGCTCAGCCAGACTCGGGTAGCCTGCAGGCAGTGGCGTCTCAAAATCAGGCGGCGCAACCAGCAGCGCCGCATGCACGGTGCATGACGTTTGCGCAGCCCAATGGGCCACCGAGATCACGCCACCGCTGTGCGCCACCAAAATGATGGGGCCATCGATGCGTTGCACGGCGGCCTCCAACGCCTGCACCCGCTCGGCACAGCTCAGATTTTCACGCCCAAGGGGTTCCACCGCATATACCGACTGGTTTTGTTGCTGCAATTTTTGTAGCAAAAGGGTCTGCCAGTGCTGCGCGACATGGTCGCGCAGTCCCGGAACGATAACAACGGTGAACTGTGACAAGGCTGTCATTAGGCGTGCATCAAAAAGCCACGCTGACCCGCTTTACGGTTGGGCGCAAAGCCATTCTTGGCCAGCGTTTCATCGGCATTGCTGTAGAACTCGCCAATCTTGTAAATGCGGCGCGCTTCCTTGCCGTCTGCCACTTCGCGGCCAAATTCGCGTGAAATGCGCACCAATTGTTCGATCTGCTTGACCGTACCCATCTTGGCCTTGCGGTCTTGCTGCCAGATGTTGTCTTCAATCCCGCAACGCACATGCAAGCCCATCGAGATGGCCATCATGTTAATGGGCAAAACATTGAGCATGGAGGTCTCCAGCGTCAATACCGAGCCATCTGGGCAGGCGCGCACGAAGTTGGCCAGGTTGTAAATGTTGGGCTGATCAAAGCCGCCCCCAATCGCCACCCAGGTCAGGATCAGCGGCACGTTGCAAACACCCCGGCGCATCATGCGCTCGACTGTCTCCAGTTGGGTGATGTTCGCCAGCTGAAAGTGGGTCTGAATCTTGTTGGCGGACAGGCGCTTGATGTGCTCCTCCACCCATTCCGGGCCAGCGGGAATGGTCATCTCGCGGTAGGCGCGGTACAGATCAGGCTCGGCCAATGTGGTGCCGGCGACATCGGCCGCGCACATCTGCTCGACCACGTTCATCTGGTTGCTGTTGATGGCGATCGTCACCTGGTCGGGCACGGGCTTGAGTTCCGCCAGCATGTGGCGTGTGTCGTCACTGAGCCACTTGGCATCCGCACCCTCGCCCTCAGGCGCAAAGCTGATGGAGCCCCCGACCTGAATGATCAGGTCTGGCACACGGGCTCGGATACCGGCAATGAGTTCGTTGAACTTAGACAGGCGTTTGGAACCATGTCCATCGAGCTCACGCACATGCAGGTGCAAGACAGTGGCGCCGGCGTTGTAGCAGTCCACAGCCTTCTGGATCTGCTCTTCCATCGTGACAGGAATGTCTTCGGGAAAGTCGGAAGGCATCCACTCGGGGCCATAGGGTGCGCACGTGATGACCAGTTTTTCCTGGTTTTCGGGGAAGAGGGAACCGTCATAAAAATTCATGGCAAAACTCCGGTTAGGGCCTGCTTTAAAGGCCGTTGCATGGAATGAAAGAAAGGAGAGATCGGCTTAGAAAGGGATATCGCCAACGATGCCAGCGCGTTCCATCTTGCGGTGGCACGGTGCGTAATCCATCACGGCGTAGTGCTGCGTTGCGCGGTTGTCCCAAATGGCCATGCTGCCAGGCTGCCAACGCCAGCGCACTTGGTATTCGGGTATGTAGGCCTGCATGATCAAGTAACGCAGCAAGTCACTCGCACCCGGGTTGGCGTCCTGACCAAAGCGCACATTGGCGGCCGTGTGGAAGTTGGTGAAATGGGTGGTAAAGCCATTCACGAACAGGACTTTTTCACCGGTCTCGGGGTGCGTGCGCACCACGGGGTGCTCGGCATCGGGATACTGGGCTTTGAGTGCCAGGCGCTTTTCGATGGGCATTGCTGCACCAAAGCTGGCTTCGATGCTGTGACGCGCGCGCAGTCCCGCAATCTGATCCTTGATGTGTTGCGGCAGACGCTCATACGCCAGATGCATATTGGCCCACATGGTGTCGCCGCCCACGGGCGGACACTCGATGCAGCGCAGCACACAGCCCATGGGAGGTGCTTCGCGCCAGGTGGCATCGGTATGCCAGCAGTTCTCGTAGCGGTCCATGGGCTGGTCGGGCGACTTGTAGATCTGCACAAGGCCCGGATGATCGGGGTGGCTTCCTGCAACGGGATGGTCTTCCAGTTTGCCGAAGTACTCTGCAAAGGCTACATGCTCGGCGCGAGTGATGTCCTGGTCGCGCAGGAACAGCACCTTGTATTTCAGCAGCAGGGCTTTGATCTCGGCTGCAAGTGAGGTGTCACGCGCAGCGTCTCCCAGGTTCACACCGTGCAGTTGCGCACCGATGGACGCCGTCAGAGGCTCAACGCGAAAGCGAGTAGATGTCATGCTTGTCTCCTCAGACGCGGGGTTCAGTTCAACTTGATGTTGAAAGTCTTGACGATCGCTGCATTGCGCTCAAAGTCGGCCTTCATGGCTTTGCTCATCTGCGCGGGCGTCTGGTTTTCAACGGCCTCAAATCCAGCAGCAACCAGGCGGTCTCGCACCTTGGGCGACTTGGCCACCGCTGCCAGCGTTGTGTTCATGGCGTCACGGGTTGCGGCAGGCACCCCGGCCTCCACAATCACACCAATCCAGTTACTGAAGTCGAGCTCCGGGTAGCCTTGCTCGGCCATGGTGGGCACATTGGGCAGGTGGCTGGAGCGGGTCTTGCTGAGAACACCATAGGCCTTTAACTTGCCGCCATTGACCAATGGCAATGAGGTTGCCAAACCGTCAAACATCATGAGCGGCTGACCTGCCATCACTTGTGTCAGCGCAGGGGGCGAACCGGGGTAAGGTACATGTTGCAAGTCCAGGCCGGCCTTCTGGTTCAGGATCATGCCGGCGTAATGCGAGATGGTGCCTGTGCTGTAGGAAGCAAAACTCAGCTGCCCAGGTTTGGCCTTGGCATAAGCCACCAGCTCAGAGAAATCTTTGGCGGGAACCGAAGGCGCACTGACCAGAACTGCGCTGGCCTTCACGATCAGCGCGACGGGCTCCACATCCTTCATGGGGTCAAAGCCCGTCTTCATGACGTGGGGAATTTCGGTCAGTACATTGCTGGCCGTCATCATGATGGTCTGGCCATCTCCTGGTGCAGCAATCAAGGCTTGTACCGCAATGGCACCACCTGCGCCGGGTTTGTTTTCCACCACCACGCTTTGACCTAGCTCCTGCCCCAACTGCTCGGCTACGACGCGCGCCACGATGTCCATGGTCCCGCCCGCTGGCGCTGGCACGATCATTTTGACGGGCTTATTGGTCCACGCCAGGGCGCTGCTGCTTAGTGCAAGGGCACATGCTGCTATCAGACCAATAGCAGGGTATTTGCTTTTCAGGATTTTGTTCATGGGCTTGTCTCCAGAAGGGGGGGCGTCGTTCGGCTCAATCGAGTGAGACCGAATGATCTGGCCTGGCAAGCCTATGCATTTATCCTAACGGGACATATATTTATCTATCAGGGACAATACCGGGTAAACACGGAGGCTACTCCTTGGGCGCGCCAGAGCTCTTGACGATGCCCTCATAGCGCTTGATTTCTGCTATTGAAAAGCGCGCAAATTCATCGGCAGACCCGCCATTGATTTCCGCTCCCATGTCCTGCAGTCGGGTGCGGATTTCAGGTTTTTGCAAAATGGCGTTGATCTCTTTATTCAGCCGGGCAACCACTTCAGCTGGCGCGTTGGCGGGGAGCATCACACCGTACCAGGCGGACGCTACCATGGGCGTGCCTGCCTCGGCAAAGGTGGGCACGTTGGGCAGTACTGCCAACCGTTTGCTCGCAGCCACGGCTAAAGGCTTGAGCAAACCACCACGGATGCTACCGAGAGATCCCGTGTCGAGCATCATGTCTATGTGCCCTGCGATCAGATCCTGCGCGGCGGGGCCGCTCCCCTTATAGGGCACATGGCGAATATCAATATTGGCAGCCGTTTTGAGTTGAGCACCAGCCAAGTGCTGCGAGCCACCGATGCCTGCAGATCCGTACGTAAATTTGCCGGGATCTTTTTTGGTGGCATCAATCACGTCTTTGAGGGAGTTCCAGCTTGACTTGGCTGGCACCACCATCACGTTGGGAATCGAGCAAAGCTGCACAACAGCTGTGAAGTCTTTCGCTGGGTCAAATCCTTGCTTGGCATACAGGTGAGGCCCTGCCGCATTGGTGGAACTGGTCGCCAGCAGCAAGGTGTAGCCATCAGGCTTTTCCTTGGCCACGGCAAGGGTGCCAATGTTGCCGCCCGCCCCGGCTTTGTTATCCACGACGACCGGCACACCCAGCGCTTGGGAGAGTGGTTGCGCCAAGATGCGGGCAAGCTGATCCGTCGCACCACCCGTTGCCCACGGCACCACAAATCTAAGGGGTTTATCGGGGTAGATTTGCGCAAAAGCTGGCGCTGAAAAGCAGCAAATACCGCTGAGTACCACTTGCAAAGTGGACAAGACGAGCGCACGACGAGTAAGCGTTGGATGAGTGGATGACATTTGGGTTCCTGAATTGCAACTACCTGAGAATTGAGATTTAAGCCAAGCCGTGTGGATGGAGCACAGCCTGAAGCCAGGATTGTTCAAGCTTGCCATTGGCAATTTCCTGCGAAATGGCTTGCTCACGGGCCAAGCCTTTGTTGGCGGCGGCGATCAATGCCAGCGCAGCGCTGGGTGCAAAATTGACGACACCATCGTCATCGCCCACGACATAGTCGCCCGGTGCGATGACCTGACCTGCAATCGAGACAGGAACATTGATCTGGCCAGGCCCATTCTTGTACGGGCCACGGTGACTAATGCCCCGTGCGTGACAAGGCATGCCTGCATGGGCAAAAGCTGCACTGTCTCGAATAGCACCGTCGACCACAAATCCAGCGCATCCCCGCTGCATCGCGTATTGCATGATCAGGTCACCAATCAAGGCATTCGCCAGATCGCCGCCACCATCCACCACCAGCACATGACCTGGTTTCATGAGCATCAAAGCTTTGTAGATCATCAAGTTGTCACCTGGTCGAGTCTTGACGGTCAGCGCGGTCCCCACGAGCTTCGCTGAAGCACCCAAGGATCGCAGACCGATGCAGCCAACAAGTCGATCTAAGTTATCACTCAGAATAGGAACAGGGAGATCGCGCAAAGCTTTGAAGCAGGCTTTCGGGTCCACCTCCGCAGCGGGATGTACGTGTTGAGCAAGTGAGTTCATGCGGCCCATTTTGGCGTCAGCATTGAAAAATAAAAAACGATATTTATTGACTCATCCATATCAATTAAAGTGATATGAATTTCCCTCATCACTTGTCTTATGGTCACCTACAAACAACTTGAAGCTTTGCACTGGATATGTCGGCTCGGCGGATTCCAGCAAGCGGCCAAGCGACTGAACACCAGCCAAGCGGCCGTGTCGAAGCGAATTCAAGAGTTGGAATCAGCGTTTGGCACAGCTTTGTTTGATCGCAGTCACCGAGAGGCCCGGTTGACGCCCAAAGCACAAGAACTGCTCCCCATGGTGGACGCCATGCTGCGCCAGCGTGACCAGTTTGAAGAGACCATCTGTCAGCCCGATGTGCTGGTGCGCAAGCTGCGGTTGGGCGTTACTGAATTGACCGCGCTAACCTGGTTACCGACCTTGGTCGCCCAAATTCAGGTGCGATACCCGCGCATCGCCATCGAACCCGATGTGGATTTAAGCGCCTCATTGCGCGACAAACTTGCCAAAGACAAGGTGGATGTGATCGTGTTGCCGGATGCTTTTGAGCACCCGGGATGCATCTCGACGCCACTGGCTAGCGTGGAGAACGCCTGGTTTTGCCGACGTGACCTGATGTCGAGCAAACGCACCATACCGCTAGAGCAACTCGCTGCTTTTCCCATGTTGACGCAGAACAGCCAGTCCGGCTCTGGCGTGTTCCTGGGGCGATGGCTCGATAAGCATGGCATTCACGCCACGCAAAGCGTGACCAGCAACAGCTTGTTAGCCCTCGTTGGTCTGACGATTTCAGGGCTGGGCGTGGCCAGCATGCCCTACCACTGCGTTCAGGGTTTGTTTGGCAGCCGCCTGCTGAACGTGGTCAAGACCGACCCGCCGCTTCCGGCGGTGCCGTATGTCGCGGTCTATCGAGCAGATTCGGCCAACCGTTTGATTGGCGATGTCATTGCCATTGCGCAGCAAAGTTGCAACTTTGACAAAGTGATCAAGGGCGGCATGGCAACACCTTGACCACAGTTCAACCGATCAACCGCGACGCTTCTTCACAGCAGCTGACAGCACTTCCAGCGTGGCAACTGTGTCGTCCCAGCCGATGCAAGCATCGGTAATGCTCTGGCCATAAGCGAGCTTGCTGACGTCGTCTTTGCCGGGTGTGAACTTTTGCGCACCGTCAACGATGTGGCTTTCAATCATCACACCGAAGATCTGGCGCGAACCGCCAGCCAATTGACCTGCAATGTCTTTGGCCACTTCGATCTGCTTCATGTGCTGCTTGCTGCTGTTGGCATGGCTGCAATCAACCATCAAGGTGGCGGGCAGCTTGGCGGCTTCCAGATCTTTGCAAGCGGCTGCCACGCTGGCGGCGTCGTAATTGGTGCTCTTGCCGCCACGCAGGATCACGTGGCAATCCTTGTTGCCGTTGGTTTGCACAATGGCCACGCTGCCGTTCTTGTGAACCGACAGGAAGTGGTGGCCACGTGCTGCCGCCTGAATAGCATCTGTTGCAATCTTGATATTGCCGTCGGTGCCGTTCTTGAAGCCCACAGGCGCTGACAAGCCAGAGGCCAGTTCGCGGTGCACTTGGCTCTCAGTCGTACGCGCGCCAATCGCGCCCCAAGCGATCAGATCAGCGATGTACTGGGGGGAGATCACGTCCAGGAACTCGCTGCCTGCGGGCAGGCCCAGGCGGTTGATTTCAATCAGCAACTGCCGCGCAATGCGCAGGCCTTCGTCAATGCGGTAGGTTTCGTCCAGGTACGGGTCGTTGATCAGGCCCTTCCAGCCGACCGTGGTGCGGGGCTTTTCAAAGTACACGCGCATCACAATTTCCAGGCTGTCGGCGTACTTGTCGCGCAGTGGCTTCAAGCGACGGGCGTAGTCCAAGGCAGCGGCCGGATCATGGATGGAGCAAGGGCCCACCACCACCAACAGGCGATCATCCTTACCGGCCATGATGTTGTGAATGCTCTTGCGTGTGTCGGCAATCTGGCTTTCCACTGCCGTGCCCCGGATGGGGAAGAAACGGATCAAATGCTCGGGAGGAGGTAACACGGTGATGTCCTTGATACGCTGGTCGTCGGTCTGGCTGGTGCGGTCGGTGGGTTGCGTTCCAGGGGGATACCAGGCTGCAGCGGATTGGGAGACAGGTTTTGTGGTCATCGCGGGTTCCTCGTCAGATCAAAGTTGCAAAGTAGAAAATCAAAAAAAAACCGCCGGAGTGTTTGGACTCCGGCGGTTGGATGTGAGGGCTTTGCGTGCTTTACGACTGAGCCTCTCGTCCGCCGGGGACTGAGAACCAAAAGTAAAAGTAAGCAAAGGCCTGAAATTTCATAGCGTTGAAATGTAGCACATGCGGCTTGGGCGTTTCTTTCAGACAATGCGTCAGGCTGTTCCGCCAACGGTCAGTCCGTCAATGCGCAGCGTTGGCTGGCCCACACCCACAGGCACGCTTTGGCCTTCTTTGCCGCACACGCCCACACCACTATCCAAGCGCATATCGTTGCCAATCAGCGAGATCTTCTTGAGCGACTCAGGCCCGCTGCCCACAATAGTTGCGCCCTTGACGGGGTATTGAATCTTGCCGTTTTCTACCCAATAGGCTTCGCTGGCGGAGAACACAAATTTGCCGCTGGTGATGTCGACTTGGCCACCACCAAAGTTGGTGGCATATAGGCCCTTCTTGATTGACGCGACGATTTCCTGGGGGTCTTTATCGCCGCCCAACATATAGGTGTTGGTCATGCGAGGCATGGGAATATGGGCATAGCTTTCGCGCCGTCCATTGCCTGTAGGCTTCACCCCCATCAAGCGCGCATTCATGCTGTCCTGGATGTAGCCTTTGAGGATGCCGTCTTCAATCAACACGTTCTTTTGGCTTGCTGCACCTTCATCGTCCACATTGAGCGAGCCACGGCGGTCGGGAATCGTGCCGTCGTCCAGCACGGTGACGCCCTTGGCTGCCACGCGCTGGCCAATGCGGCCACTGAATGCACTGGAACCTTTGCGGCAGAAGTCGCCTTCCAGACCATGGCCCACCGCTTCATGCAGCAAAACACCAGGCCAGCCGGGGCCCAACACCACGGTCATGACGCCTGCAGGGGCTGGGCGGGCTTCAAGGTTGGTCAGTGCCGATGCGACGGCTTCATTGACGTAGGTTTCGATCTGCTCGTCGCTGAAGTAGGCAAAACCAAAGCGGCCACCGCCGCCACTAGAGCCCGTTTCGCGTCGGCCATTATGTTCAGCAATCACCGTGACCGACAGGCGCACGAGTGGCCGAACATCCGCCGCCAGCGTGCCATCCGCTCGGGCGATCAACACCACGTCGTATTCACTGGCCAAGCCTGCCATCACCTGCACAATGCGCGGGTCTTTGGCGCGGCCCAGCTTTTCCACTTTGCCCAGCAGTTTGACCTTGGCCGTGCTGTCAAGGGAGGCAAGCGGGTCCGCTGGCGCATAGAGCGACCTGCTCTTGGCAATCTTGCGCGCCACCACTTTGGCGCGCTTGTTCTGCCCCGCCTGCGCAATGCTGCGCACAGTACGTGCAGCGTCTAGCAAAGAGGCCTCTGAAATATCGTCGGAATACGCAAACGCGGTTTTCTCGCCGCTCACCGCACGCACGCCCACGCCTTGGTCGATGCTGAAGCTGCCGGTCTTGACGATGCCCTCTTCCAGACTCCAGCCTTCGCTGCGGGTGTACTGAAAATACAGGTCTGCATCATCCACCTTGTGCGCGGTGATCTCGGCCAAAGCACGGCTCAGGTGGCCTTCATCCAGACCAAAAGGTGTCAGCAACAGGCTTTGCGCGGTGGCAATGCGCTCAAGGGTAGGTTCGCGTGAAATCATGCGGTGTCGTTCTCAAGGTTTCTCTAAGGGCGTGGGGTGGCTTTGCAGCCATTTGAACACAGCACTGTCGTCTTCATGGGCGTGGCCGCCAGCGCTGGCGGCAGCGAATACCGCCGAAGCATGCGACCCCAAGGGGCCAGCAAAGCCAGCAGACTTGCCAGCCAGAACAGCCAAGCGGGTGTCTTTTTGCAGCAGCGTCATGTGCGCGGCAGGGGCAAAGTCCCCTGCCACGGCCCGGCGCATGCGGTCTTCGCCAATCCAACTTTGGCCACTGCTTTGTGAAATCACATCCAGCGTCGTATGCAGGTTCAGGCCCATGCGCTCAGCCATGGCCAGCACTTCCGCAGCGCCAACCAGGTTGATGCCTGCCAGCAGGTTGTTCACCAGTTTGGTACGTGCGCCGTCACCCGGGTTTTCGCTGATTCGAAACACTTTGTTAGACAAGGCATCCAGCAAAGGCTGGTGCGCGTCAAACACAGCCCCCTCACAGGCGATCATCAAACTCATCGAGCCTTCTGCTGCGCGGACTGGGCCCCCGGACATGGGCGCGTCGATGCAATGCAGGCCGTGCGCGGCTAGGCGAGCAGCAAAGCGCTCAACATCTTCCGGCGCAATGGTCGGGCACAGCATGACGGCGCGGCCCGCTGGTAGTGCATCGGCCACGCCTTGTGGGCCAAACAACACGTCCTCGGTTTGTTGCGCATCCACTACGCAGACAATCGTTACTTCAGAATTGATAGCACACTTTGCAGACGTGACATGCCGAAAGGCTCCTTTTTGTTCCAAAGCTGCGGCTTTGGCGGCGTCGATGTCGCAAACATGAACCTTCCAGCCCAGACCCAGCAGGCGCAGGGCCATGCCGCCGCCCATGTTCCCAACACCCACAATACTGATGGACTTGGCCCCCACGCTTGTCGCCTCGCTTGCTGCGCTCATGATTGCACCAGCCTTTTCGATTTTGCAATCGACATCAAAATCCCAATGCCAACCCCCAGCGTCACCATGGCCGTGCCGCCGTAGCTGATGAAAGGCAGGGGCACGCCCACCACGGGAAGGATGCCGCTGACCATGCCCATGTTCACAAAGGCATAGGTAAAGAAGATCAAGGTCACGGCACCCGCCAACAAGCGGGTGAACAGGGTGGAGGCATAGAGCGCAATCACCAGGCCACGCAGCACCAAGAAGATGAAGCCCGCGATCAGCAGCAAATTGCCGATCAGCCCAAACTCCTCAGAGTAGGCCGCAAAGATGAAGTCAGTGGTGCGCTCGGGAATGAATTCCAGATGGGTTTGTGTGCCCTGCATGAAGCCCTTGCCCCAAACACCGCCCGAGCCGATAGCGATCATGCCCTGGATGATGTGGAAGCCTTTGCCCAGCGGATCGCGACTGGGGTCCAACAGGGTGCAGATGCGTTGTTGCTGATAGTCATGCAGCACAGGCCAACGCACGCCGTTGGCACACAACTCGGGCTCGTAAAACACGACCAAACCCATGCCGACGATGCCCAGCACCAGGGGCGGCGCAATCAGCTTCCAGCTCAAACCCGCAAAGAAAATGACATAGAACCCGGCTGACAGCACCAGAATGGCGGTCCCCAGATCTGGCTGCTTGACGATCAGCCCCACAGGAACAGCAAGTAACAGCAAGGCCACGCCAAAGTCCAGCGGGCGCAGCAGGCCCTCGCGCTTTTGAAACCACCAGGCCAGCATCAAAGGCATGGCAATTTTGAGCATTTCGCTGGGCTGAAAAGTCACGCCCAGGCTAATCCAGCGACGTGCGCCTTTTTTAGTCAGTCCAAACAGTGCCACAGCAATCAGCAGCGCCACGCCCAGGGTGTAAAGCGGCACGGCCAGCGCCATCAGGCGCTGCGGCGGGATCTGCGCCACGCAAAACAGAATGAAGCCTGCAATCATCATGTTGCGACCATGGTCCATGAAGCGGGCACCATGGTCAAAACCCGATGAATACATCGTCATAAGACCTGCACTGGCCAAAAGCAGCACTGCAATGGTCAGCAGGCGATCAAAGCCTAGAAACAAAGGTGCAATCTGGGTACGCCAGGACGGCTTATCAAATACAAACGCCATAGGGGCTGAATTATCTCGTACCCGGAGGCTGCCTTGCGCCTCTGTTCAAGCGATCAGGCGTTCGATTTCATCCAGAGCGGCCAATGCGGCCTTAAAGTTAAATTCGCTCACCTGCCGCTCCAGGGTCAGCAATTGGGTTTGAATCAAGGGCGGCGCACCCGCCGTGGGGATGTCTGCCACCAAGTCCAGGGCATCCGCGTCACTGTCGTCCAGCAAGGCGCGCATGCGCACCAAAGCAGCCCTGGGCGGCGACCAGTTCGACTGGCCGCCATTGACATCGGCAAGCGGTGGTACCGGCTCAGGCTTGGACTCGGCCTGAGTTTGCACTTGCGAATTCACCAGTAGATGCGGCTGCAAACGTGCGCCCGGCGCCACGCCAAACCAGGCATCCATCACAAAGCTTGAACCCTTACCTGGCTCACTGTCCACCCAAATGCCGCCGTCCATCAGCACCAACAGCTGCTGGCAGATCACCAAACCCAGCCCTGTTCCCCCAAACTGCCGGGTGGTTGAACTGTCGCCTTGGCTAAAAGGCTGAAACAACTTTTGGCGCGCCTCAGCACTCATGCCCACGCCAGTGTCTGTGACACGGCACTGCAATTGCACGCGGCCCTCTTCGCGCTGCGGGCTACTCAGTTCTACAGTGACGCTGCCCTGCGCAGTGAATTTGATGGCATTGCCCACCAGATTTGTCAGCACTTGCTGCAGGCGCGGTGCGTCACCCGTCAAATCCAGCGGTACGTCGGGCAATAGGTGTTGGCTGTAGCTCAGACCCTTATCGTGGGCTTTGGCAGCGTATTCATCCTGCAGTTCAGCGAGAAGCTCATCCAGTTTGAAAGTGCTGGCGGCGAGGGTGATTTGTCCGTTTTCGACCTTAGAAAAATCCAGAATATCGGTAACGATGCTCAGCAGGGATTTGCCTGCTTTATAGATTTTCCCAACATAGGTTTGTTGTTGCGAATTCAGTGCGGTCTGCAGCGTCAGGTGACTCATGCCAATGATGGCGTTGAGCGGCGTGCGGATTTCATGGCTCATGTTGGACAAAAAATCCGTACGCACGCGGGTGGCTTCATCGGCCATTTCCTTGGCACGGTGCAGGTCAGTCACATCAAACATCCAGGTCAACACCGCTGGAGTGTTGTTGTACGTCACGTTCATGTAGGACGCCACCACATGGACGAGCGTGCCCGTCGGGCTGCGCAGCGTCACTGGGCAATTGAGCACATCGTGGCCCTGACGCAAGGCGTCTTGAATGTCTGGGCTTTCGTTGGCTTGGACTTGCGCCGTCAGCTCGCTGCCGGTGAGCACAACTTCGGCCAGCATTTTCTCGCGGCTCAGCTGATACAGGCTTGCAAACGATGAATTCACGAACAGCACCCGCCCATCAAGAGCCGCCACGCGCACTGCCACCGGGCTACCCTCCAGCATGGCCCGCACTTGCGCTTCGCTGCTGCGCAGGGCTGCTGTCTGGGTCGCAACCTCGTCCTCTAAATGCAGCTTGTGCTGCTCCAATTCGGCAAACAACTGCTCCCGGGTTTTGTAAGCCAGTTGCTGACGCAATTGATGTGCCAAATCCATCGGCGCGGCCCTGTCTGACAACACGACAAAGATGCGCAAGGAACCGTCGGCCTGCTGAAAATGCTCAAAAAAAGGGCTGCCACGGTAGGGCGTGGGGAAAGCTTCAGCATTCAGCTTGGCGTCTACCAACAAGGATGCGCCTGAGGATCGGTTCAGAAAGCTCAGAAACAATGATTTGGCCCCGCGCAGGCGCATCTCCTGACACCAAGTACCGAAACCCACCGCCAGGAAGTCGACCTTGATGGCAGGCAAACTGCTTTCGCGCAGCAAGGCTTGCATGCGCACACGCGCTGCGTTGACCGAATCATCCTGGTCGAGAGAGATCTCACCCAAGTATTCAGCTTGCATGGCTTACTCCGTGCCGATAGACAAGGCAAGTTGCGTCATCGTGGGTGCGGCCATACCCGCGCAAAACGGCCTGTGCATAGTTTTGTAGGTTGGCGCGGCTGGTGCCCAGCAAAAAGGCGCTGTCCAGTCTCTCAGAAATGCCATCCGAAGTGAGCACCAATAAATCGCCCTGCTGTAAAGCAAACGACCTAGGCCGCAAGCGGGGCATGTTGCCGCCCAGAATGCCGGGTTGCGCCGCCACTGGCGTGACCTTGTCTGATACGCAGTAAAGAATGGTATTGCCCACGCCTGCTACCTCGACTTGGTCTGCACTTATTTTGGCCAAGCTGATGGCCACGCCCCGGCTGCCTTTGATGTGCAGATCCAAGGCCAACAGCATGGCTTCGACTGACGCGCGGGGTTGAACCTGGGTGTACTGATGCAGCCAATGCGTACAGATTCTGGCCAAATCATGCGCTTCAGGCCCGTGGCCCAGCACATCGATGATGGCCAACAGTGGGCCTCTGGGCAGGTCAATGCACAGTGTGGCGTCTCCACTTGCTGACTCACCCGCGCACGGACGGTTGATTGCCGCATAGTCAAAACGAGGAGTGTCCATGGCGCCAGGCTTGCTCGGCAATGCGCTTGACGATGCGTTTGCTGCCCGGCTCACAGGTGTTTCCGGGGATAAAGGTGCAGCTTCAGGATACGCGTCAGGAAAGGTTGGACGAACCGGGGGGGATTCGGTCCGCTTGATCGCCACCTGAGGCAAGTTTCTGGCTGCAGACGCCTGAAGCCATTTTTTTGCCCGCACCGTCGTGCCCACACCCACCGTGGACTCGATATGAAATTCGTCCGCCATGCGCTTGACACCCGGCAGCCCCAAGCCCAGCGTGCCCGTGCTGCTGTAGCTCTCTTGCATGGCTTTGTGTAAATTTGAAATACCGGGCCCGTGGTCTTCGGCCACCACTTCTATCCAGCCCAGGCCCTGCGCCTGCAAACGCAGCCACAGGCTGCCACCAGCGGGCGCATATTTCACGATGTTCATGCCCAGCTCTGACACCACGGTAGCCAGCTCGGTGGACAAGACATTGCCCTCGTTGATCTGGCTCAGCATGCTGTAGCAAAGCATCACCGCACCGTGAACATCGGCTTCGTTGCGCACAGCCAGGCGCTGCTCAACAGGCCGGACAAGGGTGGGCGCTGCGGTGGCATTAACATTTGAGGTCATGCCAAGCTTTCGCCGACCGCAGCAAAGCGAAGCAAGGCGCGGTCGACATCAATCTCGCAAGCTAAGGCAGTCCAGTCCAGGCTCAGCACTGACAGCGCAGCCACAATACCTGGCCTCAGGCCGGCAAACACACTGTTGACACCCATCAACTTGAGCATGGCGGTAGTCGCTTGTAAATGCGCCATCACGTCCGTGTCAAGCCCCGATATTCCGGACAGATCCAGCACCACCCCACGGGTGTGCTGCTGCGAAACCGCACGAAGCAGATCCTCGCGCAATTGCTGCAATACCGTGGGCAGCGGTTCCACCTGAAGCGACGCCACCAGCACGCTGCGCACCAAGGCCACGTTGATGCGTGAGTTGTCGCTTTGCTGAATCATGGCGTGGATGCCGACGTAAGTAACTTACGCATTAGGTGATCTTGCGGCCCAGCAATTGAAAGGCCTGCTCTAGCGCGTCGCGCAGCGTGGCGCTGGTGGCGATCTCGCGCACATCAAAGCCCAGGTTCACCATGGTCTGCGCAATGGCAGGCGATATGCCAGACACCATGCTGGTGCAGCCCATCAGGCCAGTCGATTTGGTGATCTTGATCAAGTGGTTCGCCACGGCGGAATCCACCACGGCCACGCCTGAGATGTCCATGATGAAGACCTTAGCCCGCGTCTCGGCAATGCGGGTCAGCACCGTCATCATCACATCTTGGGCGCGGCGCGAATCGATGATGCCCACCATCGGCAGCATGAGGATGTCTTGCCAAATTTGCGTGACAGGTGTGGACATCTCCAGTAGCGCCTTGCTCTGCATGGCCACGCGTTCGTTGACCAGTCGAGTGTAGGTGTCTGACACTACGGTAATGTCCAGATTGACCAGTCTTGTCAGCGCACACACAGCGTGGGTGTATTGCTCGGCAGGCAGCTCGTTTTCATACAAATCCTGCGTCAGCAAGGCAAACGAATGACTCATGGCCACCAAGTAGCTGGGAAGCGACAAGCCAACACGGGCATGGGTTTGGCCGATCTTGCGACGGTGCTGGATGTAGTTGTCGTCCACGATGCCTAAAAAGCAGCGACGCCAATAACTGATTTGTTCGGCCCGCGCATGAGCCAAGATTTCAGGGCTGGTAAAGACAATTTGGTACTCAGGGATGCACACCACCCATTCGTAAAAGCGCTCCGCGTAAGCGTCTAACTTAGGGGAAATAAACTTGCCTAGCGCCCGGATGGCAGCCAAGTCATCGCTGCTGATCCCGTATAGGTCTAGAAGCCCTTGTGCATTTTGGTCAAGAATTTCTCTGTTCATGGGACACTTTCGCAAAGTTGGCGGATGAATAGGGCATTCTCTCCAACACAGGCTTTTTGTCTGGCGCACCAAAAAATACACCCGCTTACAAATCAGGTTATTCAGGCCGTCAAAATCCAGCCTTCCAGCGGGTCCGCGTCATGCGGCCAGCCATAGCGCGAGTCACCCAGCGCTGCGCGTCTTGCGGCCCAGGCGGCCTGAACCAGGCAGGCAACGGCGTCTAAGCTGTCGCCGCTGGCGTCTTCGATCAAGCGGAATCGCTGTTCAGCGGTCAATATCAAAGTGATGCCAAGGCGCGACTTGCCCTCTTCCAGCGCCTGAACAGCGGCCACGCGTGCAGCGCGGCGCTCGGGGGTTTGCTTGGTTTTGGTGTCACTCTTGTAGCTTTGCCGGCCAATCAGCTCGCGGATCAGCATACCGGGATAGGCTTCAAGCGCAATTCGCTTGGCAGGCGTCGGGTGCAACCCGGGCAAGCTGGCTCCGGTTTGCAATAGCAAAGGCACGCCCGCATGCATCATGAACGCCACCGGCGGATTGACCCATTTCATGGACGGGCTGGAACCCGCCGGCACGTCGGTCGCCCGGTGGGCAAATTTACGACCAACCGGTCTGGCATCGCAAAAGGTCTTGAAAGCAGTGCGAATTTCGGGACGTGTCAGGCTTGCAAAATGCTGCAGACAAGGCAGCCAAGCTTGCGGCCACCCCAGCGTCTGCACCAGTTCTCTGGGCAATCCAAATGGCAAATCAAAAGCGCCCAGCCACTCAGGTACATCCGACAAGTAGCCCGCCAAGACTGGCAAAGACTCAAATTGCTCTAATTTTGATAGCGATACATGCCCATCCGTATTGCCGAAATCGCATTTTCCGATAGCCAAAACAATGGGCTTGCGGCGGGATGGACTGCTGCTGAAGTCACAACCCATCAGCAGAGGTGCAGTCACCGCCGACGCCCTGCAAAACTTGGGATCAGATGCGTCCGATGATTGACGCCGTGGCCATCAACTCTTCCAAGAGCGCCAGCGATACCTTGCCGGACACGGCGTAGGGATCCAGCTCAGGCGTCTCGGAGTATTTGAGGATGATGGAGTGGTTAATCTTGGACAGGTTGACCTTGCCCATGGTCCAGCCGCCAAAGCGGCGTTCGGTGATTTCCTCATAGTGCAGCAGCACCACTTCTTTGTGCCGGGCATCGCGCTGGATATGACCATACAGATCACTCACCTGCATGCGCCCCCCTTCAATCGCCTGCAAAAAGATGCCGCCACCGTGGCACAAAATGCCCGTGATGCCCAACGTCGGGTTGTAGTGTCGCGACTTGGTCACGATGTCTTCGATGGCTTCGGCGCTGGTATCTACCGCGCGGCTGGCATAAAGCAGGCGTACCAACATGGCTAGTCCTTTTTGGGAATCAACGACAAAAACTCACGGCGCAGATTAGGGTCTTTGAGGAACACGCCGCGCATGACCGAGTTGATCATCTTGCTGTCCATGTCCTTCACGCCACGCCATGCCATGCAGTAGTGGGTGGCCTCCATGACAATGGCCAAGCCATCGGGTTGGGTGCTTTCCTGGATCAGGTCTGCCAGTTGCACAACGGCTTCTTCCTGAATTTGCGGGCGGCCCATGATCCATTCGGCCAAGCGAGCGTATTTGGACAAACCAATCACATTGGTGTGCTCATTGGGCAGCACACCAATCCAGATGCGTCCAATGACCGGACAAAAATGGTGGCTGCAGGCGCTGCGAACGGTGATGGGGCCGACGATCATCAGCTCGTTCAGATGCCCCACGTTCGGGAACTCAGTGATGGGCGGCTGTGTGACATAGCGGCCCCGAAACACTTCGTTCACGTACATTTTGGCCACGCGGCGCGCGGTGTCGCCCGTGTTGTGGTCGTTTTCGGTATCGATAACCAGGCTGCTAAGCACGCCCTTCATCTTCTCGGTGACCTCCTCGAGCAAGGCGTCCATTTCACCGGGTTTCACAAATTCGGCGATGTTGTCGTTGGCGTAATAACGTTTGCGAGCGGCATTGACACGCTCGCGTATCTTGACGGATACGGGCACGCCGTCGTCATCGACAGGTGTGTTGGCAGAGACTTCTGTGTTCATGCTGTGCATCCTAACAGCCTCGAAAGCTGCACTCAGGTCAGCAAAAGGCCTACAAAATCAAAGGTATTTACGCCCCTGCAGCTTGAGCGCGGCCCGCATCAGGCCATAAGCCGTCCATTCGAAGCAGCGCTGACGCAGGGGGCGCTCGGCATATTCTGCAGGGTCCATGCGGTCGCCTTGGTGAACTATGGCGTCCAAAAGCCGCGCCCGAAGCGCCTCAGCAAAGGCTTTATGTTGCACACTGACATTGGCCTCTCGCGCCAGCAAAAGACTTAACGGGTCGAGGTTGGACGAACCCACTGTGGCCCATTGGCCATCGACCACAGCTACTTTGGCATGCAAAAAACTGGCCGAATATTCGTGGATTTCCACGCCTGCGGCCAGCAGCACACCGTAGACCGGCCGTGCAGCGTAGTACTGCATGAAATATTCGTATTTGCCTTGCAATAACAGTTGAACCTTCACGCCACGCTTGGCCGCCATCACCAGCGCTTGGCGCAGTTTGCGGCCCGGCACAAAGTAAGCATTGGCAATGATGACTTCGCTTTTGGCCTGGCTGATGGCCTTGCGGTAAGCCTGCTCTATGCCACTGCGATGGCGCAGGTTGTCACGCAAAACCAATGCCGATCGGATACCTTCGCTACCGGGCGCTGGAAGCGCTGCCAGCTTAGGTTTAAAAACAGTGCGTGAGGCCTGTACGACGGCGTTGACCGTCACGCGCAAGCGGCCATGGTGTTCGCTGCGCAGCCAGACTTGACTGATGGCCTCGAAAATATCGTCCACCAACTTGCCAGTGATGCGCACGGCAAAGTCAAAGCGAGGGGCATCAAGCTGGCCGTGATTAGGATCGTAGAAGTCATCCAAGATGTTGATGCCACCGCAAAACGCCACCTGCTGGTCAATGCAGCACAGCTTGCGATGCAGCCTGCGCCAGCGGCTGGGGGCTAGCATGCCAATGCGCCCCAGCGGCGCAAAGACGCGCCATTGCACACCGGCCTCTTCAAAGCGCTGTGCCCACTGCGGTGTCAGCGCTTCGCTGCCCACACCGTCCACCATCACCAAGGTTTCTACACCGCGCAATCCCGCACGCTCCAAAGCCAGCGCCACCCCTTCGCCACTGCCCGTGAAATCAAAAATATACGTCTCCAGCCGAATCTGGTGTTTCGCGGCGTCCATGGCTTCGATCAAGGCTGGAAACAGTTCGGAGCTGCCTTGCAACAGCGTCAAACTGCTGGCGCTCCGGCGCTCAGTGGCTGGTGGCATCGGGACTCCCCTTGTTCACGGTGTTTGCGGTTCGGGTTGCACCTTGAGTGCTTTGCGATGGCCAATCCAACGCCGCCACCAGCGGCAAGTGATCGGACATTCGAGCCCATATCTTGCCGCGCGGCACTTCGACCTGAAGCGGCACCAAGCCCCGCGCATAGACATAGTCAAGTTGCACCACCGGCAGTATGGACGGATAGGTCAGCGCGCGTGGGCCAGACATCTGGCACATCAAGCCACTGCGCTCAAACACATGGCGCACTTGCGAACCCCAATCATTGAAGTCACCGGCCACAATCACGGCCTCGTCTGCGGGGATCTCGCTTTTAACAAAATCACAAATTTGAACCGCTTGGCGACGTCGACTGGAGGGAATCAAACCAAAATGCGCAACGATGACATGCACCACCCGCGCACCCACGGCCAATTCCACATGCAGCAATCCACGCTGTTCAAAACGGTGATCAGACATGTCTTGATGCTGGTGGCGAACCACGGGCCAGCGCGTCAGCAAGGCGTTGCCGTGCTCGCCGTGGCGGGTAATGGCATTGGTGCGGTAAACCGCCTCATAGCCATCAGGCGCCAAAAAGTCGGCCTGCGGCTCCAGCGGCCACTGGCTGAAATGGGCTTCCTCCAAGCGGTGCATTTTGCGCACCTCTTGCAAGCAAACAATGTCGGCACCAAGCTGCCCCACTGCCTCGCGCAAGTTATGAATTTCCAGCCGACGCGCCGGCCCCAAGCCTTGCACGCCTTTGTGAATGTTGTAGGTCGCAACGCGCAGTGAGGGTGGCGACTGCATTCAGGCTTTCGTTGAAATCGACACCATGCGAGGCAGCATCAGTATGGCTTCGGCGTTGGAATACGATCCGGCCAAATCTGCTCCAGCCAAATACGGTAGCCACTGACTGGCGGTGTGTTCGCGAGGGCTTAGGCGCACGGGCGTACCGGGTGGCACGCACAAACCAAAAACATGTTCAACATTGCGAGTGACCCCCGGTGCATATCGGTTGAGCCAGGCCGGGTAAATGTCATAGATGTTTTCAATATGCCAATCGAAAAGCGATTTCGCCAGCGGCGTGCCAGCGCGGCAATCAATGCCGGTCTCTTCCCACACCTCACGCTGAGCAGTATGGCGAAAGGTTTCGCGCGTGTAGTCTTTGCTGCCAGTGACCGACTGCCAGTAGTCAGACTTGGCATCGGCACGGCGGATCAGCAGCACATCCAGCGCTGGCGTGTAGATCACCACCAGAACGGATTTGGGGATTTTGAACACGCCGTGCCCCCTGAAGGTAGTCCAGTCAGTGGCGCGGCGTTCGATCGAGAAACTTAGGCGGGTTTAGCCAAGTCTGCATTGCGCAGGCGAATGTGCAATTCGCGCAATTGCTTTTCGTCCACCATCGAAGGGGCCTGGGTCAGCAAATCTTGTGCACGCTGGGTCTTGGGGAACGCAATCACGTCGCGAATCGACTCTGCGCCGGTCATCAAGGTCACGATGCGGTCCAGGCCAAATGCCAAGCCGCCGTGCGGTGGCGCGCCGTATTGCAGTGCATCCAGCAGAAAGCCGAACTTAAGCTGTGCGTCTTCCGGGCTGATCTTGAGCGCATCAAACACTTTTTGCTGAACATCCGCGCGGTGAATACGCACGGAACCGCCGCCCATTTCCCAACCGTTCAGCACCATGTCATAGCCCTTGGAGATGCACTTGTCGGGCGCGGTGACCATCCAGTCTTCGTGGCCGTCTTTGGGTGCTGTGAAGGGGTGGTGCACGGCGGTGTAGCGCGCGGCTTCCTCGTCGTATTCGAACATGGGGAAGTCCACCACCCACATCGGACGCCAGCCCTTGGTGAAGAGACCGTTCTTTTTGCCAAATTCGCTGTGGCCAATCTTGATGCGCAGCGCACCAATTGCATCGTTGACGATCTTGGCCTTGTCGGCACCAAAGAAAATCAGGTCGCCGTTTTGAGCGCCCGTGCGCTCCAGGACGGCGTTGAGTGCCGTGTCGTGGATGTTCTTGACGATAGGGCTTTGCAAACCATCACGCCCTTTGGACAGGTCGTTGACACGGATATAGGCAAGACCTTTGGCACCGTAGATCTTGACAAACTCGGTATAGCCGTCAATTTCACCGCGGCTGATGCCACCGCCCTCGGCCGAGCCACCGGGCACCCGAAGCGCAACGACACGGCCATTCTTCATGGTGGCGGCACCCGAGAACACCTTGAAGTCCACATCGGCCATCACATCGGTCACTTCGGCAAACTTGAGGTTGACGCGCAGATCAGGCTTGTCAGAGCCGTACAGGTGCATCGCGTCTTGGTACGTCATGACCGGGAACTCGCCCAGGTCCACGCCCATGGTGTTCTTGAAGACTGTGACGATCATGCCTTGGAACATGTCGCGGATTTCTTCTTCGGTAAGGAAGGAGGTCTCGATATCAATCTGGGTAAATTCAGGCTGACGGTCAGCACGCAAGTCTTCGTCGCGGAAGCATTTGGTGATTTGGTAATAGCGGTCATAGCCTGCCACCATCAGCAACTGTTTAAAGAGCTGGGGCGATTGAGGCAAGGCAAAGAAGTGGCCATCGTGCACACGGCTGGGCACTAAGTAGTCACGAGCGCCTTCAGGTGTGGATTTGCCTAGCATGGGGGTTTCAATGTCCACAAAACCATTGGCATCCAAGAACTTGCGCACTTCCATGGCCACGCGGTAGCGCAACATCAGGTTGTTTTGCATGTAAGGGCGGCGCAGATCCAGCACGCGGTGCGTGAGGCGAGTGGTCTCTGACAGGTTGTCATCGTCCAACTGGAATGGCGGGGTAACAGACGGGTTAAGCACGATCAACTCGTGGCACAGCACCTCGATCTTGCCGCTCTTCAGGCCTTCGTTGACGGTACCTTCTGGGCGCGCACGTACCAAGCCTTTGACCTGGATACAGAATTCGTTTCGCAAATCTTCAGCCACCGCAAACATGTCGGCGCGGTCCGGGTCGCACACGATTTGCACATAGCCTTCGCGGTCACGCAAGTCGACAAAAATCACGCCACCGTGGTCACGACGACGATTCACCCAGCCGCAAAGACTAACGGTTTCGCCCATCAGGGCTTCGGTTACCAGACCGCAATAATGGGAACGCATGGCCATAAAAACTCTCGCAAATTAGGCCGCAGCGCAGTGGCCACGGCAAACCAAAAAATCAGGGTGCTGCCACTGGCAAGCTTGGGGCGACGCCGTTAGGCACCACCACCCCCATCGACACAATGTACTTGAGCGCTTCGTCCACGCTCATCTTCAATTCAATGCAATCGCTCTTCTTAAGCATCACAAAATACCCGCCCGTTGGATTGGGCGTGGTCGGCACATAGACGCTTAAAAAATCACTTGGCAGATGATTGACCACGTCCCCGCCGGGCACGCCCGTCACAAACGCAATCGTCCACACGTCGGCTCTGGGCCACTGCACCAAGACAGCCTTGCGAAAGGCGCCGCCGCCCGAATCGGAAAACAACTTGTCGGAGACCTGTTTCACACCCGAGTAGATAGAGCGAACCACCGGAATGCGGTTCAGCATCGCGTCCCACCAGGCCACGAGCTGACGTCCAATGAAATTGCTGGTGACGGCACCGACAGTCAACAAAATCCACAAGGCAAGCAAGACGCCAAAGCCAGGAATATGAAACCCCAAAAGCGAGTCTGGTCGCCATGTCTGCGGCAAGATCAACAGGGTTTGATCAAGCGTGACGAGCACCCACTGCACCACCCAGATGGTGATGCTTAGAGGGGCCATGACCAGCATGCCAGCAAACAGCCATTTGCGCAGTGCGGCCATCATGCGGTGAATCATTTGGATCAGTGGCTAGCGCTGTTGGCGCTGCTGGCTGCCGGGGCAGGCGCTGCATCGCTCTTGGCGGGCGTGCTGCTGACTGTGCTTGATGTGGCGCTGGATTCGCTGCTGGTACTGGTGCTGGTCGCAGCAGTCGTGCTGGCGCTGGATTCGGCAGTTTTCGAGGCATCAGCCGTGGACGCTGGCACCGACGCGGGTCCGCCCTTGAAATCGGTCACGTACCACCCAGAGCCTTTGAGTTGAAACCCTGCGGCGGTGAGCTGCTTGCTGAAGGTGGCTGCGTTACACGCAGGGCAGATGGTCAGGGGGTCATCTGACATTTTTTGCAAAACGTCTTTGGCAAGGCCGCAAGACGCGCATTTGTATGCGTAGATAGGCATGGCGTGTTAGAAGCTTTGAAAAGTGCAAAGCCTTCGATTATAGGAACTTGCTGCCCTAGAAGGGAAACTACTTGACCTCGCAAGCTGCGATTCAATGCTTGTAGTGGGATGCGTGGCTGTTTTTGAGGGATTGAGGCACAAGCGATCCAATCACCATGCCAAAGGCAGCTGCTAGCACACCAGCTAACTGAGCGGGAAATTCTTCCCCAGCCGGGGTCGCCAAAAACAGCACCCATGCCGCAATACCCAGCACAATGGAGAAAATGGCGCCTTGGGTGGTGGCGCGCTTCCAGTAAAGCCCTGCCAGCAAGGGCACAAATGCGCCCACCAAGGTGACCTGGTAAGCGCCAGACACCATTTCGTATATGGATGTGCCCTGCATGCGGATGGCATAGGCCAGCACCAAGGTGCTGAAGACCAAAACGGTGATGCGCATCGTACGCAATTCTTGCTTGTCGCCTAAGCGGGGGCGGAACTGACGCCAAATGTTCTCGGTAAACGTGACACTGGGCGCGAGTAACGTGGCCGAGGCAGTCGATTTGATGGCCGACAGCAGTGCCCCAAAAAAAAGCACCTGCATCACAAACGGCATTTTCTCAAGCACCAGGGTAGGCAGCACTTTTTGGGGGTCTTCTTTGAGCAAAACTGCCGTCTGCTCGGGCATGATGATCAGCGCACTGGTCACCAAAAACATCGGCACAAAGGCGAACAGGATGTAGCAAATGCCCCCGATTACCGGCCCTTTGGTGGCGGCATGGATGCTGTTGGCCGACATCACCCGCTGAAACACATCCTGCTGAGGGATAGAGCCCAACATCATGGTGATGGCAGCGGCAAAAAAGAACAAAATATCTTTTAAGTTAGGTTCAGGCAGAAAGCGAAACATGTCTTTGCTGACCGCCAACGCAATGACTTTGTCCGCGCCACCCGCCTGGTTCCCCGCAAACACCGCCAATATGGCCAAGCCACTGACCAAAATGATCATCTGCATGAAGTCGGTGACCGCCACCGACCACATGCCCCCAAACAAGGTGTAGGCCAGGATAGACACCACGCCAATGACCATGCCCACAGGGATGCTGATCGCATTGGCTGATAGCAAGTTAAAAACCAAACCCAGCGCCGTGACTTGGGCCGATACCCAGCCTAGATAGCTGAGCATGATGATCAGTGAGCAAGCCACCTCCACACCGCGCCCATAGCGCTCGCGGTAATAGTCGCTGATGGTCAGCAAGTTCATCTTGTAAAGCTTGCCAGCAAAGAACATCCCCACCAAGATCAAGCAGGTGCCTGCGCCAAACGGGTCTTCTACGACGCCGTTCAGTCCGCTATTGACAAACTTGGCAGGAATCCCCAGCACAGTCTCTGAGCCAAACCATGTCGCAAATGTGGTGGTGACGATCATGGCCAATGGCAAGCCACGGCCTGCAATGGCAAAGTCAGACGAGGTTTTGACGCGCTTGGCGGCCATCAGGCCAATGGCAATCGTCACCAGCAAATAGGCAATGACCAGTGTCAGCAGCACTTTCTCAACTCCTAGTGATTTCTTTTGTCTACAGACGCACCCGCACAATGATTTGCATCACGATCAGGCCGAGCACAAAGCCAATGCCACCGTACATGAAGCCCTGCAAAAGCTTGTTGGTGCGTCTTTGCTCCGTCAGCAACTCTTGCACCATTTGCGCATGGCGAGGAGACTCCTGGTCGCGCGACTTGAGAAAGTCGTACAGCAGGCGTGGCAACTCTGGCAGCATCTTGGCATACCGTGGTGACTGGTCTCGCAGGGTTTTCAGCAAGCCCTGCGGCCCCACTTGATCAAGCATCCATTTTTCAAGAAAAGGCTTGGCGGTGCTCCACAAGTCCAGGTCTGGGTCCAGCTGCCGGCCCAAGCCTTCGATATTGAGCAGCGTCTTTTGCAGCAGCACCAATTGCGGCTGAATTTCCACTTGGAAGCGGCGCGACGTCTGAAATAGACGCATGAGCAACATGCCAAGCGAGATTTCTTTCAGCGGCCGATCGAAGTACGGCTCACACACGGCGCGGATTGCCGCTTCCAGTTCGTCAATGCGGGTTGTTTTCGGCACCCAACCCGACTCTACGTGCAGTTCGGCTACGCGTTTGTAGTCGCGCCTGAAGAAGGCCGTAAAGTTCTGCGCCAAATAGTCTTTGTCCACCTCGGTCAAGGTGCCCACAATGCCAAAGTCCAGCGAAATATAGCGCCCCATGGTTTGGGGCTCTATGCTGACCTGGATATTGCCTGGATGCATATCCGCGTGGAAGAAACCATCCCGAAACACCTGGGTGAAGAAAATGGTCACGCCGTCGCGCGCCAGTTGCTTCAGATCAACCCCCGCCTCGCGCAGGCGCTCAATTTGGTTGATGGGCACGCCATTCATGCGCTCCATCACCATCACGTCCGGCATGCAAAAGTCCCAGAATATTTCGGGAATCAGCACCAGATTCAGTCCATCCATGTTGCGGCGCAGCTGCGCGGCACTTGAGGCCTCGCGGATCAAATCCAGCTCATCATGCAAGTATTTGTCAAACTCAGCGACCACTTCACGGGGTTTCAGACGCTTGCCTTCGCCGGAGAGCTTGTCGACCCAGCGTGCCATGGTGCGCATCAGATCCAGGTCTTTCTCAATGACCTTGAGCATGCCGGGGCGCAGCACCTTGACTGCCACGTCGCGCAGTTTGCCGTCGCGCGTGATCAAGGTGGCAAAGTGCACCTGGGCGATGGAAGCACTGGCGACGGGCACGCGCTCAAAGCTCGCAAAAATCTCACTTACCGGTTTACGAAAAGCACGCTCAATCGTCGCCACAGCCACATCACTAGAGAAGGGCGGCACACGGTCTTGTAGCTTGGCAAGCTCGTCAGCAATGTCTACGGGCAACAAATCGCGCCGTGTCGACAGCACCTGACCAAACTTGACAAAGATAGGGCCTAAATGTTCCAGCGCCTCGCGCAGGCGCTGACCACGGGGCGCGTCCAACCTACGGCCGAACGAAACAATGCGCGTGGCCAGCACCAACCAGGGGTGCTTGAAGCTTGACAGCACCAACTCATCCAGACCGTAGCGAAGGACGATCAGAACGATGTAGGCACTGCGCAAAAGTCGGTTCATGCTGCGGGCTTTCGCTTGAAGCCGTTTTGAACAAAAAGCTTGAGTGCCTTGGCCGCTTCACGACCGATAGACGCTAAACGGTGCGCCGCCACATCGCCCATCACCCGGGAGAGGTCTTCTTCGATGTCCCAACGAACATGGTCGACAAGCCAGCTCACTTCTGCCGCAAATTGCACATCACCTTCGATGCGCACGTTTGGTTTTTCGCCCGCAAGTGTCTTCCCGATCAGATTCAAAGGGGACGCCTCTTCTACTGTCAGCAGCAGATCGGCGCGCATGCCGGGTGGAGCCAAATCCAGCAAACCAGCTGGGGTGGCCATCAGGTCGATGGTGAAGTCACGCCACTGCAAGCGGGCGGACCGCTGGTTTTGCCGCGCCAGGCGTGTCATCGCCTCGGGTTCTTGCATCAGCACGTGGTTAAGTAGCAGCACCAAGCGCTGCTGCACCTCGCGAACAACGGCAGGTGGAGGCTTGAGGACGGACGAGGCCTTGTCAAAAAGCTGGTCCAGAAAAGAAAAAGGGGACGATGTTGCCATAGTCCCCGATTATTCCCTGAAAGCTGGGCCTGCCAGCTTTTCAGTGCCCACGAAGGGCAAATACGCTTTAAGTGCGTTGATCTAACTTTAATTTACTGAAGGGCTTGTACGCCTGCCACCAGCCAACCACCACCAGACTTGGTTTTGGTCATGTTCCAGACTTCACGGAACGCGCTGGGGCCAGAAGACTGGTCTTCACGAATCATGCCGGTGAACTCAACGCTAGCCATGTAGCCCTGGCCCAGGTCTTCAATCCCGAGCAAATTGGCATCCAACATGACGACTTCGGTCTTGTTGGCGCTGCCGCCCGTGTGGGTTTCGCGTTCAGCCAACTGCGACTGGATTTCGCCCAGCATGCTGTCCGTCATCATGGCGCGCAACGATGCGATGTCTGAGCGATCCCAGGCGTCTTGCAGCGTCACAAAATTGCGCTTGGCAGCCGTCAGGAAGCCAGCAGCATCAAAGTCGGCCGGGACACCCCAGGCTTGTGATCCGCCTAATGCAGAGCCAATCATGCTGCCTTGCTCGCCGGACTGAAAGCGCGAATTTTGCGGTTTATCGGCTGCGTCAAACGTGCTGGTGCGCTCCCAAGGCCGGGCGGAAGCATCATTGCCGACATTGTCGGGGCTGTAAGAACGGGCCATCGTTGGGTTAGCAGCGCCAGCGCCAGCGCCAGCACCTGCGCCTTGCATCGCAAATGGGCCAGAGGCTGTGCCTGTCCCTGCTGCGCGGCGCGAGCGCATGAAAGCGCCAAACGCCATCATGGCCAACATCACCATCAGGCCAATCATCAGAAACTGACCAAAGCCTTCGCCAAACCCCATGGAGTGCGCCAGCCATGCCAGACCGAGGCCGGCGGCCAAGCCACCGAGCATCGCGCCCCAGGGCCGCTTGGGAGCCGCAGCTGCTGGTCCGGCATGCGGTGCCGCGGCAGCGGGTGCTTGTGCCACGCCAGGCGCACCTGCGGGCTTAACGGCCTCGCGCTGCGTCACATTGCTGGACTGCTGGCCCATGGACTTGCCGCCGCCCATGCGCTTGGCTTCGGCATTCATGGTGCCAAAAGCCAAAACCGCCACCAAAACATAAGACCATAATTTCATCATGTCATCTCCAAATTTTCGTTCAACCGCCTCTTAATCAGCACTTGATTCCCACGTGCAGCGCCACCACGCCGCCTGTCATGTTGTGGTAGTCCACATGTCCAAAGCCAGCTTGCTTCATCAACACCTTCAATTCATCTTGCCCCGGGTGCATGCGGATGGATTCAGCCAGATATCTGTAACTGGCCTCATCACCCGCCACCAGTGACCCGAGCTTGGGCAGCACTTTGAAGGAATACCAGTCGTACACCTTTGACAGAGGTTGGGCCACTTTCGAGAATTCCAATACCAACAGCTTGCCACGCGGTTTGAGCACCCGGTTCATCTCCGCCAGCGCCGCATCTTTGTGCGTCATGTTGCGCAGCCCAAACGCCACACTCACCAAATCAAAGCTGTCACTGGCAAAAGGCAATTTCTCGGCATCACAAACCAACGTGGGCAATGACAGACCTTCATTCAGCAATCGGTCACGACCTGTACTCAGCATAGCCTCGTTGATATCCGTGTGCACGACGCGGCCCGTTTTACCCACTTTGCGAGCAAAGGCTCTCGCCAGATCGCCTGTACCACCGGCAATGTCCAGCACCTGCTGGCCTTCTTTCAAGTTGGCCACCAGCACGGTGTAGGCCTTCCAGGCACGGTGCAAGCCGCCGGACATCAGGTCATTCATGATGTCGTATTTAGAGGCAACGGAATCAAATACGCCGCGCACATGACGCGCCTTATCGCGCTCGTCAACGGACTGGAAACCAAAGTGGGTAGAACTCATGCTGTGAATGCTAGTGCGAATTGAAGAGGGACGGAGCGACAACCCCATTCCGATTGAGGGGAATCGTCGCCAAGATGTAAATCTAATACCTAGCTACGGCAGCATCGGCGTGCTTTTGCAGCTATAAAAATAAGAGCAACCTATGACTGTTGCAGAATTGTCAATGGCTGGCGCAGCCATGCCCCGCCTTCTCCGGCATAGGCGCATCGCGCAAGACGCCTGCTGTCAGTAACCTTGCTTCGTAGTCAGACCACAGCTTGTCTTGCTGTGAACCCAAGAAGTACAGGTAGTCCCACGAAAAGATGCCGCTTTCGTGTCCGTCTGAAAACACGGGCTTGACCGCGTAATTGCCGACAGGCTCCAGCTCTTGCAAGCCAACATTGCGCTTGCCCGTTTGCAGTACCTCCTGCCCTGGGCCGTGCCCCTGGACCTCGGCAGAGGGCGAGTAAACCCGCATCAACTCAAACGGAATCCGGTAACTGGCACCGTCAGAAAAACTAACCTCTAATACACGCGACTTGGCATGCACCGTCAGGGACTGAGGACTGGGGGTGTTTGCTGTTAAGCCGGCCATATCGTGGGGTGGGAATAGATTGAAAAAATCCAAGGGCTGGGAATCGAATGCCAGATCAGAACTTAGCCGTCAGGTTGACATGCAACTTTTGGTCGCCCTTCTTGGGTGCTATAGAGTTTAGCGTCTGCGGCACCACACTGCCCTTCACTACATGGCCGTAGTCCACACCCACTGTCGCCCATTGCGTGCCGTAACGCAAACCCAGGCCCGTGCTGGCCAAGCTGTCACTGCCAGGCTTGCTGGCACCGTTGGGGTTGGTATTGGACAACCAGCCCGCATCCACAAAGCCCAGCAAACGCAGGCCAGAGATCAATTCTGGGGTGGACACCTCCAGCGCAGTCGACAGACCGCGGTCCCCCGCAATGGGGCGCTCGGCGGTACCGCGTACCGAAGCCACGCCACCCAGGCCAAACTGTTCGCCAGCGATCAGCGCGTCTGGGCTGTATTGCATGCCACTGCGTACTGACCACTGCCAATTGCCCGGCAGGCTAGAGACATAGCTCACGTTGCCGCGCAAGGCTTTCCACCTGGCCGTGCTGATGCGGGGGTCTTCGCTTTGATAAGCCAGAAGGTTATTGCCCTCACCGCCCGCCACGTTGGTAGCCAGATCCACGTTGTAGCTCAGCAGCGAGCGGTCGGCGTCATGCCGTGCCGCGTAACTCAGTGCAAGTTGGCGGCTGCGCCGCACCATTTGCCCCACGATGGGGCTGCCATTGAGCTGGGACGGGTTGAACACTTTGTCATCCAAGCCAAAAGTGACATAGCTTCGGTAGCCTTTTTGCGGCACCAAGTAGTGCGTGTAATTCACCCCTGCGGTGTGACCAGCACCAGTGCTGGTAAAGCCGCCAAAACTACCCACCACATCAGAACGCGTATAGCTGGCACCCAGCACGCCGCCCAAGCTGTAAAACGGCGCACGGTAAGACACCCCCACCTGCTTGACGCTAGACGGATGCTCCAGCGAAGTGGTATATGCGACCGACAACTGGTGATCTAGCTTCAGCACATTGGTGTGCGTGGCGGCAACCGTAAACCGGTCTCTTCCGGTGGAGGCCGATCCGTTGTTGTTGATGCCTGCGGTCAGGTTCCACAAGCGGGATTCTTTGACCAAAATATTGGCATCCACCTTGTCAGACTCAGTAGATTCCTTCACGGCCAGTTGAATCTGTTTGCCCTGGTTTTCGTTGGCAATGGCGGTCTGAACGGCTAAGCGCTTGAAGTTGGGTGTGGTGCCCACTTGCAGATCCGGCAGGCTGCGAAGAATGTTGGCCTCGTCATGCAGGGTTGCGCCTTCAACCTTGACACTGGCCACCGTAAAGTGAACGATGTTCAGCTGTACCGTATCGCCCACGTTCTGGGGCGGCAGCGACACACGGTGCAAGCCGTAGCCTTTGTCGCGCAAAGCGGTCTCTAAGGCGGAGGCGGCTTGTTGCAAGGTTTCCAGCGTGGCATCGGGTCGCACATAGCTGGCCAGCAACTGGGCAGACATCGCTTCACCGAGCGGGTTTTCGCCATTCAAACGAAAACCCTTTACGGCAAAAGTGGGCGCCTGGGCTGGCGCAACTGCGGCTGTGGGCGCCGGTTGCGCTGCGGCTGGCAATTGAAGCATCGTGGCAGAGGCCAGGGCCACTGCAGCCAACAGGCACGGGGATGGAAGTGCGTTTTTCATGTCTATCGGCATTGGTTGACGGTGCGAAGGTTCAGATCGTCAAGCACTGCGGTCAGCGCAGCGTTGCGGGAACTCGGCAAAGGAATGTGGTCAAAGTCGATAAACCGGGGAATGATGCCTGGCCGATCGGTAAAGCCTTGAGGGCTGACATAGCCCGCCTCGCCACGCCCAAGTTGCAAGGTTTCACGTGCGGATATGACCTCGACGTGCCCATCGCGCACAAAAATGTACAGGCCTGGTAGGCTCTCTGACGAATTGGCACTGTCAAACAAGGGCTTGTTATCCACAGGCACCTCATCAGGGCGCGGCAGCAGGTTGAGCGGCGAAGCCTGTAGCGGCGTCACACCTGATGGCCCCACAAACAGCCCCTGCCCTGCCGCCAGCAACTGCGGTGCGGCATTCGTCTGCACCACTTGTGGATCTGGGGTGACCTCAATCGCGCCCAACCAGTTGAACACGGCGCAGCCGTTGTCGGCACAGTCCAGATCCAGGCCTGTGCCGCGAATACCGACGGTGGCGGTGGGTGTGGTGAACAGCACATTGCGGTTATTGGCTTTGCTGACCAAGCCCGTCAATGCACGAAGTGACCCGCGCAGCAAAGACACCAGGAAACGGCCTTCCTTGGCATTGGCGGGATCAAACACAAAGTTGTCAACCTTGAACCTTGTTGCCGCGCCCAGGGTGATGCGGCTGTCATCGCGAAACGCCAGCATGGCGCGGCTATTGGATTCGGTCTCGACCACATCACCAGGGTACACGGCACCGCCTTTGACCAGCACTCGGCGCTGCCCGCTACCGTCCGTGGCACTCAACGCCCCCTCCAGCGTCACGACCTTAGCGCTGGCCTGAATGGCATTGGGGCGGCCGCTGTCTTGCACCTTGGCGGACTCTGCCGCGCAATCGGCAGCACACAGGCGCATGTCAAAGTCTGTTCCGCGAATGCCCACTGTCGCCGTTGCCGTCTGAATTTTGGCGGCCCCGGGGGCATTTTTGGTCAGCAGCCCGGTCAGCGTTCGCAAGCCGCCTCGCACCAAGCTCAGCAGCATGCTGTTGTCAGTGGCACCCTGCTGGTAACGGTATTGGTTGACCAGCATTTCAGAGTTGGGGCGAACCGTCATGCGGGTGCCGTCTTGCAAAGCAACGATGGCCGTTGCACCGTCTGCCGTGGTGAGCCGGTCACCTTCAGTCAGGACTAAGCCTTTGCCCAGCACGCGGGGGGCTTGACCCGGAGCCTGCGCCAGCCCCGCGCCACGAACATATTCCACTTGGCCAATGGTGTTGCCGCTGCTTTGAGCTTGCGCCATGACGGGTAGCAATACAGCAAGCGCGCCTGTCGACAGCGCTCGCCGAAAAAAGCGCGCGGCATGAGCCGTCAGTCCAACTTTGCGATTCATGAATCTATCCATTCGTAGCACCCCAGGGGATTTCCTGACACTTTAGGGGGTTTTAGCGCAAGCGGACAGCCCCAAGGCCTGGGGAAGCCCTAAGACTTGGGTACATCGTTGCAAAAACTTCACCAAATCGAAGGGCGTAGTGTCAAATTTCACGGATCGCGCACAAGCCGGGAAGTGGCCCTTACACCAAAACCCGCTCTATACCGCCTTGGTTGGCCTTTGCCACGTATTCCGGCATCCAGTTTTCACCCAAAATCTTGTTGGCCATTTCGACCACGATGTAGTCGGCTTCCATCAAGCCGTTCTGTAAATCATTGCCATAGCGTGACAAGCCGGTAAGGCAGGCCGGGCAGCTGGTCAGCATCTTGACGTTGCCGCTGGGAGCCAGCTTGTCGCCGTGATCTTTGCGCAGCTCAATCTCATTTTTCTGCAGCTCGATTTCTTTGCGGAACCGCACCTGCGTCGAAATATCGGGCCGCCCCGCGGCCAAAGTGCCAGCAGTTCCGCAGCAGCGCTCGCTGGCCACCACCGCATTGCCCACCAGCGCCTTCACAGTTTTCATGGGGTCTTGCAGCTTCATGGGGCTGTGGCACGGGTCGTGGTACAGGTATGCGCCTTGCTGGGCGTCCGGCAAGGTGATGCCTTTTTCCAGCAGGTATTCGTGGATGTCGACAATGCGGCAGCCCGGGAAAATTTCGTTGAACTGGTAACCCTGGAGCTGGTCGTAACACGTGCCACAACTGACCACCACGGTTTTGATGTCCAGGTAGTTCAACGTATTGGCAACGCGGTGAAACAGCACGCGGTTGTCGGTGATGAGTTTTTCTGCCTTGTCGAACTGACCCGCACCGCGCTGGGGATAGCCGCAGCACAGGTAACCCGGCGGCAACACCGTTTGAACGCCCGCGTGCCACAGCATGGCCTGTGTGGCCAATCCGACCTGACTGAACATGCGCTCCGAGCCACAGCCAGGGAAGTAAAACACCGCCTCGGTATCCGCAGTCGTCGTCTGCGGGTCACGCAGAATGGGCACGTAGTCGGGGTCTTCGATGTCCAGCAGCTTGCGCGCCGTTTGCTTGGGCAGGCCGCCTGGCATCTTTTTGTTGACGAAGTGGATCACCTGCTCTTTGATGGGGGCAGCGCCAATGCTGGCAGGTGGTGCCTTGGTCTGCTTCTTGACAAAAGCTTTGAGCACCGTGTTCGCCAAATTGACGGCCTTGCCGCCCCAGTCCAGCAAAAGGGTGCGCAAAATGGAAATAGCCAGCGGATTGCGCGTGTTCAGCAGCAGCATGGCCATGCTGGCAGCGGGGCGCACCGTCTTTTTGCCCATTTTGCGCAGCAGGTTGCGCATGTTCATGGACACGTCGCCAAAGTCAATTTTGACCGGGCAAGGCGTCAGACATTTATGGCAAACCGTGCAGTGATCGGCCACGTCTTCAAATTCCGCCCAATGTTTGATCGAGACACCACGGCGTGTCTGCTCTTCATACAGAAAAGCCTCGACCAGCAGTGAAGTCGCCAAAATCTTGTTGCGCGGGCTGTATAGCAAATTGGCGCGCGGCACATGGGTCGCGCAAACGGGTTTGCACTTGCCGCAACGCAAGCAGTCCTTCACCGAATCCGCAATGGCACCAATATCGCTTTGCTGCATGATGAGCGACTCGTGCCCCATCAGCCCAAAGCTGGGCGTGTAGGCATTCGTCAAATCCGAATGCATCAAGCCGGATTGCTCTGTTTTTCGTAGCAGCTTACCCTTATTAAATCTGCCGAGAGGGTCAATTCGAGCCTTGTAATCTGCAAAAGGCTGGAGTTCGGCGTCGCTCATGAACTCCATCTTGGTGATGCCGATGCCGTGCTCGCCCGAGATCACGCCGTCCAGGCTGCGCGCCAGCACCATGATGCGGCCCACCGCCTCATGCGCGGTCTGCAGCATTTCGTAGTTGTCGCTGTTGACCGGGATGTTGGTGTGCACGTTGCCGTCACCCGCGTGCATGTGCAAGGCCACCCAGACCCGACCCTTGAGCACGCGCTGGTGAATCGCATTGCATTCGTCCATCAAGGGTTTGAAGATGGCGCCAGTGAAAAGCTCGGCCAGCGGAGCTCGCAGCTGCGTCTTCCAGCTGGCGCGAAGTTCATGCGATTGCAATTGCGGGAACAAGCTGTCTGCCTGCTGCAACCAACCGCGCCAACGCTCTGCGCATTCTGTGATCAGCTGGCAGGCTTGCAAGCTGCGCTCGGCCAACACTTCGGCAGACGGCACCTCGCTGGCGTCATCGCCCTTACCCAGCGGCAAATTGCCTTGGCTGAAGAAGGCCTGCAATTCATCACACAGCTTGAGCTTGTTGCGCAAGCTCAGCTCAATGTTGATGCGCTCAATGCCGTCGGTGTACTCCGCCATGCGTGGCAGGGGAATCACCACGTCTTCGTTGACCTTGAAGGCGTTCGTGTGGCGCGAGATAGCCGCCGTCTTCTTGCGGTCTAGCCAAAACTTTTTGCGCGCTTCATAACTGATAGCAATAAAGCCTTCTCCACTGCGCGAATTGGCAATGCGAACCACCTCAGAGGTGGCTTTGGCAACCGCATCGGCATCGTCTCCAGCGATGTCGCCAAACAGCACCATTTTGGGCAGGCCACCGCGCTTGCTCTTGGTGGCGTAGCCCACAGCTTTGAGGTAGCGGTCGTCCAAATGCTCCAGGCCCGCCAGCACGGTACCCGTGCGCTTGGTCTCGTCAAACATGAAGTCACGGATCTCGACAATGCTGGGCACCGCGTCTTTGGCATGGCCAAAAAACTCCAAACACACCGTGCGGGTGTGCTCAGGCATGCGGTGCACCACCCAGCGCGCGCTGGTGATCAGGCCGTCGCAGCCTTCTTTTTGGATGCCGGGCAGGCCGCTGAGGAACTTGTCAGTCACATCTTTGCCCAAGCCCTCCTTACGAAAGCTCGGTCCTGGGATGTCCAGGCGCTCAGCACGGATCTTGGTCTTGCCATCGGCTTTGAAATATTGCAGCTCAAAGCTCGCCATCTCGGCGTCATGAATCTTGCCCAGGTTGTGGTTGATGCGAGTTACCTCCAACCACTCGGCCTGCGGCGTCACCATGCGCCAGCTGGCCAGATTGTCCAGCGCGGTACCCCACAGCACTGCCTTTTTGCCGCCCGCATTCATGGCGATGTTGCCGCCCACGCAGGAGGCCTCTGCAGAGGTTGGGTCCACCGCAAACACATAGCCCGCGCGCTCCGCCGCGTCTGCCACACGCTGAGTGACCACGCCAGCCTCGGTCCAGACCGTTGCCACCTCTTTGTCCAAGCCGGGGAGCTTGCGCAGCTCCACTTCGGTCATGGCTTCGAGCTTTTCGGTGTTGATCACCGCGCTGTTCCATGTCAGCGGAATCGCGCCACCTGTGTAGCCTGTGCCACCTCCACGGGGGATGATAGTCATGTCCAGCTCAAAGCAGGTCTTGACCAGTTCGGCCATTTCAGCTTCGGTATCGGGTGTGAGCACCACAAAAGGGTATTCCACGCGCCAGTCGGTCGCATCGGTCACATGGCTGACCCGGCTCAGAGCGTCAAACTTAATGTTGTCTTTAGCTGTAACCCGACGCAGCGCAGCGGTCGCCTTGCGGCGTAGCGCGGCCATGGCGGTAAAGGCATCGTCAAAGTCGTCAATGGCTTTGGTGGCCAGGGCAAGCAGTTCCACCACCAAAACGTCGCGCTCAGCATCAGCCTGAGGCGTGCGGCGCTTTTCGACCTCACCCAAGCGGTGATGCAGGGCATCCACCAACTGGCCCCGGCGCTTGGGGTTGTCAAGTAAGTCATCTTGCAGGTAAGGGTTGCGCTGCACGACCCAGATATCGCCCAAAATCTCGTACAGCATGCGGGCAGACCGGCCCGTGCGGCGTTCCCCGCGCAACTGATTGGCCAGCGCCCAGGCCCTCTCTCCCAGCAGGCGAATCACGATCTCCCGGTCAGAGAAACTGGTGTAGTTGTAGGGTATCTCGCGCAGGCGCGGCGCGTCGTTTGCGGCGGCCAGAAGGTGGGTGAGCGTGGTAGGAGCGTTCATCGTGTTCGAGTTGAGCTCAGCCAGAAGTGAATTGAGAACCGTTCCCGACTGAGGAGCGATGTTACCGCAGTGCAGCAATTCTGCGCATTAAGGCCAAAATTCATGGTCTATATTGCGCCTGCCTCATGGAAACCCCGGGCGCTGACAGGCTATAAACCAGTGTTAAATCACCGCCTCACGGCAACGTCATGATTTCGTCATAAATTTGTTGCTTATTTGTCATCCCAGCGTCTTAAGCTGGGTCATTTTCAAACCTTGGAGTTGTCATGAAGTTCAAATTTGCCGCTTTGGCATTTGCCGCCCTTGCATCCAGTGCCGCGCAGGCTCAAACAGAAATCCAGTGGTGGCATTCGATGGGGGGAGCGCTTGGTGAGTGGGTCAACGATTTGGCCAAAGATTTCAATGGCACGCAAAAGGACTACAAAGTCGTCCCAGTATTCAAAGGCAGCTATGACGAATCCATGACTGCCGCTATCGCCGCCTTTCGCTCAGGCAATGCGCCACACATTCTTCAGGTCTTTGAAGTGGGCACGGCCACCATGATGGCCTCCAAGGGCGCGATTGTGCCGGTCGGCCAGGTCATGAAAGAAGGCGGGCAGAAGTTCGACCAAAACGCTTACGTACCAGCTGTGGCGGGCTATTACACCGCGTCCAACGGCGAGATGCTGAGTTTTCCGTTTAACAGCTCGACACCCGTATTCCATTACAACAAGGACGCGTTCAAAGCCGCTGGTTTGGACCCAGAAAAACCACCAACAACATGGCCTGAGGTGGCATTGGCTGCAGCCAAGCTCAAAGCCAGTGGCCATAAGTGCCCGTTCACGACCAGCTGGATCAGCTGGACCCAGCTCGAATCATTTTCTGCTTGGCACAACACAGAATTTGCCACCAAGGGCAATGGCATGAAGGGGATGGATGCGCGCCTGTCGTTTAACACGCCACTGCATCTGCGCCATATTGAAAACTTGGCCAACATGGCCAAGCAGGGCCTGTTTGTCTACAAGGGCCGTGGCAATGCGGGCGACCCCACTTTTGTATCAGGCGAATGCGCCATGATGACTGGCTCATCCGCGCTGTACGGTAACGTGGTTCGCAACGGCAAATTTGCCTACGGTATTGGTGCCTTGCCCTACTATCCCGATGTGGCTGGCGCGCCTCAAAACACCGTCATTGGCGGGGCAAGCCTTTGGGTGATGTCGGGCAAAAAATCGGCCGAGTACAAAGGCGTTTCCCAGTTCTTCAGCTATTTGTCTCAACCCGACGTTGCAGCCAAGAGCCACCAACGCACAGGTTATTTGCCTGTGACCAAGGCCTCGTTTGAATTGACCGACAAAAGCGGTTTTTACAAGAAGAACCCCGGAACGGACGTTTCTGTGACTCAGATGATTCGAAAAACCACCGACAAGTCGCGTGGAATTCGCCTGGGCAACTTTGTACAAATCCGCACCATCATTGACGAGGAACTCGAAGGCGTTTGGAGCAGCAAAAAGTCCCCAAAAGAAGCCATCGATATGGCAATCAAGCGCGGCAATGAGCAGCTTGAGCGCTTCCAAAAGGCCAACAAAGGTTAAGTTAGCAGTTATCTCATGGAAAAACGTGTTCTGTTCAAGTCCGCTTGGCTACCCTGGCTGTTGATCGCGCCGCAAATGGCGGTGATTCTGGTGTTCTTCTTCTGGCCAGCCGGCCAAGCCGTGTACCAAAGCGTATTGCAACAGGATGCGTTTGGCACATCGGCGGCGGAGTTTGTCGGGTTTGAGAACTTCGACCGCCTGTTTTCAGACCCAAGCTACCTTGCATCGTTCTACACCACCGGCTTCTTTTCGCTCTTGGTTGCAGTGATTGGTCTGTCCGTTGCACTGCTGCTCGCGGTCATGGCCAACCGTGTTGTGCGCGGCGCATCCGTCTACAAGACTTTACTCATTTGGCCCTATGCCGTCGCTCCGGTGGTCGCTGGTGTTTTGTGGCTGATGATGTTTGCCTCTCCCTACGGCATTGTTGCGTATTGGCTGCGCGAGTTGGGCATTCCTTGGGACCATTTGCTGAATGGTCAGCATGCCATGGCGCTGATTGTGATGGCCGCTGTCTGGAAACAGATTTCGTACAACTTTCTGTTCTTTCTGGCGGGCCTGCAATCCATTCCACATTCCTTGATTGAAGCGGCCACCATTGACGGCGCCAGCCCGTGGAAACGGTTTTGGAGCATTGTCTTCCCACTGCTTTCACCCACCGCATTTTTCTTGCTGGTGATCAACATCATCTACGCGTTTTTTGACACTTTTGCGATTGTTGAGGCTGCCACCCATGGCGGCCCTGGCAAGGAAACAGCCATCCTGGTTTACAAGGTGTATTACGACGGCTTCAAGGCCAATGACATGGGAGGCAGCGCTGCGCAGTCGGTGGTACTGATGGCCATCGTCATCGCACTCACGGTCGTCCAGTTCAAGTTTGTCGAAAAGAAAGTTCAGTATTGAGATGGTAGAACGTCGCCCCATCCTCACCTTCTTCTCGCATCTGATCCTGATGATCGGCGTGGCGATTGTGGTCTTCCCGGTATTTTTGACCCTCATCGGTTCAACCCAGACCGCCGAGCAGATCGCCACAGCCAACCCCATTTCGCTGATGCCCGGCGGGCACATGCTGGAGACCTACCAACTGGCTCTGTTTGGTGGAAAAACCAGCACAGGCTCCACCATCGGCGCGGTGCTGCCCATGATGTGGGTCAGCTTGGTGACTGCAATCTTGATTGCCGTTGGCAAGATCGCGATCTCGCTGCTTTCTGCCTTTGCCATTGTCTACTTTCGATTTCCGTTCAAGAACATCGTGTTCTGGATGATTTTTGTGACGCTGATGTTGCCCGTAGAGGTACGCATTGGCCCCACCTACGAAGTGGTGTCGAACTTGGGCATGCTCAACAGCTTTGCCGGTTTAACAGTGCCGCTGATTGCGTCCGCAACAGCGACCTTTTTGTTTCGACAGTTCTTTTTGACGGTGCCCGATGAATTGGTGGAGGCCGCGCGCATTGACGGTGCCGGTCCGATGCGTTTTTTCATGGATGTGCTTTTGCCGCTGTCCAAGACGTCGATCGCTGCGCTGTTTGTCATCCAGTTCATTTACGGCTGGAACCAGTACCTTTGGCCACTGCTCATCAGCACCAATGAGGACATGTACCCCATCGTGCTGGGCATTAAACGCTTCATTTTTGGTGAAGGCTATGTCGAATGGAATGTGGTCATGGCCACCGCCATCCTCGCCATGCTGCCACCGGCATTGGTGGTGATGCTGATGCAGAAGTGGTTTGTCAAAGGTTTAGTAGACACGGAAAAGTAAGAGCGAAAACAAGAGCAAAAACATATGGCATCGATACAACTCAAAGACGTCGTCAAGCGCTACGGCAAGGGAAAAACAGCCAATCAGGTCATCCATGGCGTGAATGCAGAGGTGGCCGATGGCGAATTCATCGTCATCGTGGGCCCCTCGGGCTGCGGCAAATCCACGCTGCTGCGCATGG
>ERZ724524.22-NODE-22-length-107423-cov-10.215791_pt1 | contig 107423 bp, 96 predicted proteins | sample MGYA00376057_ERZ724524 | MGnify/ENA primary metagenome ERZ724524 (study PRJEB28724, sample SAMN07190888) | wastewater metagenome | isolation source: influent of sewage treatment plant in Hong Hong | place: USA: Christiansburg, Virginia | collected 2016-03-01 ...
TGATGCCGCCAGCGCGGTGCACGTCTTCGATGTGGTACTTGTTGGTGTTGGGCGCTACCTTGCACAGCTGTGGCACATCGCGCGAAATGCGGTCGATGTCGGCCATGGTGAAGTTGATGCCCGCCTCTTGCGCAATCGCCAGGATGTGCAAAATGGTGTTGGTCGATCCACCCATGGCGATGTCCAGCGTCATCGCGTTTTCAAACGCCTTGAAGCCCATGGAGCGCGGCAGCACGCTGCTGTCTTCCTGCTCGTAATAACGCTTGCACAACTCCACCACCAGGCGGCCAGCGCCTTTGAACAGGCCTTCGCGGTCGGCATGCGTGGCCACCACCGTGCCATTGCCCGGCAGCGCCAGGCCCAGGGCCTCGGCCAGGCAGTTCATGGAGTTGGCGGTGAACATGCCCGAGCACGATCCGCAGGTGGGGCAGGCCGAGCGCTCAATCTCGGCCACATCGGCGTCAGACACTTTGTCGTCCGCCGCCATCACCATGGCGTCGATCAGATCGAGCTTTTTGAATTCCATCACTTGCGTGGTGGGGTTGGCCAGTTTGGCCTTGCCCGCTTCCATCGGGCCGCCCGAGACAAACACCACGGGGATGTTCAACCGCATGGCCGCCATCAGCATGCCGGGGGTGATCTTGTCGCAGTTGGAGATGCACACCATGGCATCCGCACAATGGGCGTTGACCATGTACTCCACGCTGTCGGCAATGATCTCGCGGCTGGGCAGCGAATACAACATGCCGTCGTGGCCCATGGCAATGCCGTCGTCCACCGCAATGGTGTTGAACTCTTTGGCCACACCGCCAGCAGCTTCAATCTCGCGTGCCACGAGCTGGCCCAGGTCCTTCAAATGCACATGGCCGGGCACAAACTGCGTGAAGGAGTTGACTACGGCAATGATTGGCTTGCTGAAATCAGCATCCTTCATGCCGGTGGCACGCCACAGCGAACGTGCACCCGCCATGTTGCGGCCAGCGGTGGAGGTTTTGGAGAGGTATTGAGGCATGGTGTGAACTTTCGGGCGGGTGAACGCTGGGCAAGGCAGCTTGTCTACTGCGGGGAACTGGTGATTTTATGTCGCTAGAGAGGGTGTGATGTAAGCGTAATTACTTGGTTTTAGCAGGGCGATTGGCGACAGATTGATTTCAAAAACAATAGCAACAAATGCTTATCTGACATGCCGAAACATCAGCTTAGTCTTGCAAAATGGCGTCAAACAAAGCTGGCGCGGTACGACACCGGGTCCAGCATGCAATGCAAGTAATCGCGCTTCACCGCGCGAAAGGATGGAGGTGTATTTGACACGCCTGTCTGGAGTTGCCGGCCGGGCGCGTCAACGCTAATTTTGGAGAAATCGCTTGCAGTGGGGACGATGGCGGGCTGCTCAACAGCGGCCAATGCATCGCGGGTTAAATCAGAACGCCTGTGGCGCATTGCGTTGGGTGACCCGAACTTGAAGGGCTGTGCCCAAATCGCTGAATCTCGATGTCAAGCTGCGCGTGCCAATGACGTCAGCTTGCCTGCTATCAATAAATCCTTATGCAAACTTGCGCCATTGAACTCAAGCCCATTGGGCCAGCACAATGCGCCAAGCTCTAGAAAAAACCGTTGAAAGTACTTTGTGTCAGTTAAGGGGCGTGTCAGAACGGTGTCTTTGCAAATGAGAGAGGCAAAGTCGTACAGGCCTTCGCTTCCATCAGAAAATTTCAAAGCCAGCAAGTGAGCGCCGGTCCAATCGGCGCGAACGATCTTAATCATTGTCAGCTCCTGCAATGCGTTCCAAGGGTTCTAGATTGCACGCCTTGTTCCAGTTCAGCATTAACTCCGCTTGATGTTCAAGCGCCCATTCCTTGACGATGCGGGCTGCTTTGACCGGAAGCTTTCCTTCAACAACTTCGCCAGTTTCTATGGCGACAAAAGCTTCATGCCCCTGATATTCGACATGAAAGTGGGCCGGTGGATGGTCCGCGTGATACATGCGGACGTAAATTCCAAAGAAATACGAGATGACGGGCATGACCAATCATCGTGCGAGCGTGCTCAAACGTCAATATTACCCGCACGTAGTGCATTCGTTTCGATAAAATCCCTACGCGGCTCAACTTCGTCCCCCATCAGCATGGTGAACACGCGATCCGCTTCGATGGCGTCGTCGATCTGTACCCGCAGCAAGCGGCGGACGGTGGGGTCCATGGTGGTTTCCCACAGTTGGGCGGGGTTCATTTCGCCCAATCCTTTGTAGCGCTGGCGGGCGGTGGTGCGTTCGGCCTCCGAAATCAGCCAGCGCATGGCCTGGCGGAAGTCACCGACTTTCTCTTCCTTCTGGCGTTCGCCTTCGCCGCGCATCACGCGGGCACCTTCGGCCAGCAGGCCACGGAAGGTGTTGGCGGCTTCGGCCAGGGCGGCGTAGTCGGCGCCGTGCACAAAGTCTTGGGTCAGCACGCTGCTTTTCAGGTTGCCATGGTGGTGGCGGCTGATGCGCAGGATGGGTTTGTCGGTGCGCACATCAAATTCGCCCGCCACTTCGGCGCTGCTGCCCAAGAGGCGCAGCTGGGCTTGCAGGGCGACGGCGGATTTCTCGGCTTCTTCGACGTTGTCCAGGTTCAGGGCTACGCCGTCGGCGATGGAGCGCAGGGCTTCGGCGTCCATGAAGTTGCCCAGACGCGCGATGACGGATTCGGCCACCTGGTGCTTGCGCGCCAGTTCTGACAGGGTGTCGCCGCTCAGGGTGGAGCCGTTGGGGCCACCGGTGAACACGCTGGCGTCTTTCAGCGCAATGCGCAGCAAGAAGCCGTCCAGTGCGCTGGCGTCTTTCAGGTACAGCTCTTCTTTGCCGGCCTTGACCTTGTACAGCGGGGGCTGGGCAATGTAGATGTGGCCGCGCTCGACCAGCTCGGTCATCTGGCGGTAGAAGAAGGTCAGCAGCAGGGTGCGGATGTGGGCGCCGTCAACGTCGGCGTCGGTCATGATGATGATGCGGTGGTAGCGCAGCTTGCTCACGTCAAAGTCATCGGTGCCGCTCTTGCCGTCCAGGCCTGCAGTCTTGCCAATGCCGGTGCCCAGCGCGGTGATCAGCGTCAAGATTTCGTTGCTGGTCAGCAGCTTTTCGTAACGGGCTTTTTCTACGTTCAGGATCTTGCCGCGCAGGGGCAGGATGGCCTGGAATTTACGGTCGCGGCCCTGCTTGGCGGAGCCACCGGCAGAGTCACCCTCGACGATGTAGATTTCGCACATCGCGGGGTCTTTTTCCTGGCAATCGGCCAGCTTGCCGGGCAGGCCCATGCCGTCCAGCACGCCTTTGCGGCGGGTCATTTCACGGGCTTTGCGGGCGGCTTCGCGGGCGCGGGCGGCGTCGATGATCTTGCCGACAATGATCTTGGCGTCGTTGGGGCGCTCTTGCAGGTAGTCGGTCAGCAGTTTGCCAACGATGTCTTCTACGGGCGCGCGCACTTCTGAGCTGACCAGCTTGTCTTTGGTCTGGCTGGAGAACTTGGGCTCGGGCACCTTCACGCTCAAGACACAACAGAGCCCTTCGCGCATGTCGTCGCCAGTGACTTCGACCTTGGCCTTTTTGGCGGCTTCGCTCTCGTCAATGTATTTGTTGATGACGCGGGTCATCGCGGCGCGCAGGCCGGTCAGGTGGGTGCCACCGTCGCGCTGGGGGATGTTGTTGGTGAAGCAGAGCACGTTTTCGTTGTAACCGCTGTTCCACTGCATGGCCACTTCCACGCCAATGTGGGTGCCGGCAATGCCGCCGTAGGTTTCAGCGGGGCGGTCGCCCAAAGCGTAAAACACGTTGGGGTGCAGGACCTGCTTGCCTTTGTTGACGTAGTCCACAAAGCCTTTGACGCCACCTGCGCCAGAGAAGTCGTCTTCTTTGCCGGTGCGCTCGTCTTTTAGGCGAATGCGCACGCCGTTGTTCAGGAAGGACAGCTCGCGCAGGCGCTTGGCCAGGATCTCGTAATGAAAGTCGGTGTTCTGCGTAAAGATTTCGGTGTCGGGCAGAAAGTGCACTTCGGTGCCGCGCTTGTCGGTGTTGCCGGTCACGCGCATGGGCGAGATTTCAACGCCGTCCACCACCTCGACCAGGCGGTTTTGCACAAAGCCTTTGGCAAATTCGATCTGGTGTACCTTGCCTTCGCGGCGCACGATCAGGCGCAGCCATTTGGACAATGCGTTCACGCAGGACACGCCCACGCCGTGCAGGCCGCCGGATACCTTGTAGCTGTTCTGGTTGAACTTGCCGCCAGCGTGCAGTTCGGTCAGGGCAATCTCGGATGCGCTGCGCTTGGGCTCGTGCTTGTCGTCCATCTTGACGCCGGTCGGGATGCCGCGACCGTTGTCGGTGACGCTCATCGAGTTGTCGGTGTGGATGGTGACGACGATGTCGTCGCAGTGCCCTGCCAGGGCTTCGTCGATGGAGTTGTCCACCACCTCAAACACCAGGTGGTGCAAACCGGTGCCGTCTGACGTGTCACCGATGTACATGCCGGGGCGCTTGCGCACGGCTTCCAGGCCTTCCAGGATCTGGATCGCGCCTTCGCCGTAGCCTTCGGACGCGCCTTCCTGGTGGGCGTCGATCTTGGGCTGCGCGCTGGTGTTTTCTGTCGGGTCAGACGGTTGCGCGTTGGGCTGAGCTTGGTTTTCTTCGGACATGGGGACTGGACTCACAAAAGACAAAACCCGCAGGTGGCGCGGGTCAGGGGAAAAACAGGGCAGCGCATCAGATTCAAAGCTGAGGCGCCTTTAAATGCGCATGGGCATTACGACGTACTTGAAGTTGGCGTCATCAGGTACGGTGAAGAGAGCGGAGCTGTTGGAATCGGACAGCTCCAGTTTGACCATATCTTGCTGCATGTTTTGTAGCACGTCAATCAAGTAGGTCACGTTGAAACCGATCTCGATGCTGTCACCACCGTAGTCGATGTCGAGCTCATCCGTGGCTTCTTCCTGCTCGGCGTTGTTACTTGCCACACGCAGGGTGCCGGGGTCGATGTTGAGCTTGACGCCTTTGAACTTTTCGCTGGTCAAAATCGCAGTGCGCTGCAGGCTGGCCAGCAGGGCGGAGCGGCCAAGGACGATGGCGTTCTTGTGGTTGCGCGGGATCACGCGGTTGTAGTCGGGGAACTTGCCCTCGACCAGCTTGGTGACAAATTCCATGCCGCCAAAAGTGAACTTGGCCTGGTTGTTGGCAAACTGCATGTCGATTTGCGGGGCGGCGGCTTCGCCACTGGGACTGGCGTCGCTCAGCAGGCGCTGCAGCTCGATCACGGTTTTGCGCGGCAGGATGACTTCTTGCTTGGGAACTTCGACTTCCAGCGTGGCGCTGCAGAAAGCCAGGCGGTGACCGTCTGTGGCGACCAGGCTCAGTTGCTTGCCTTCGGCCACAAACAGGATGCCGTTCAGGTAATAGCGGATGTCATGCACCGCCATCGCAAAAGAGACCTGATTGAGCAGGCCCTTCAATGTTTTTTGTGGCACGCTGAACACGGGGCCAAAGCTGGCCGATTCCTGCACCAGGGGGAAGTCTTCGGCAGGCAGGCTTTGAAGGGTAAATCGGCTCTTGCCACCCTTGAGGATCAGCTTGCCCTGGGCAGATTCGAGGCTGACGGTCTGGTCAGCGGGCATGCTGCGCAGGATGTCGATCAGCTTGCGCGCGCCAATGGTGGTGGTAAAGGCACCGTCATCACCGCCCAGCTCTGCGCCAGCACGGATCTGGATTTCCAGGTCGCTGGTGGTGAGCTGGACATTGGGGCCGGTCTTGCGCAGCAGCACATTGGCCAGAATCGGCAAGGTATGGCGGCGCTCCACAATGCCGGAGACGGATTGCAAAACTGACAGGAATTTCTCTTGCGTTGCCTTCAGGACGATCATGTCAACCTCTTCAATTGCGTATTTTTAGATTCAGCCGTGCCGCTGCATATGTCTTGCGGTGTCGTGCGCGGGGCCAGATTTGTCAGCCCTGATTGTCCACTTTTGTGCCAGATCACTGCCGTTAACCTTTCAGGGTTTGCTCAAGCACATGCAGTTGCTGGTTCAGCTCGGTCATTTGCTGGCGCTCAGCCGCCATTTTGCGCACGGCATGCAGCACGGTGGTGTGGTCACGCCCACCGAACAATTCTCCAATTTCTGGAAGACTTTTTTGTGTCAGCTCTTTGGCGAGGTACATGGCAATCTGGCGCGGCCTTGCAATGCTGGCCGGGCGCTTCTTGCTGTACATGTCGGCCACCTTGATCTTGTAATAGTCGGCCACCGTCTTCTGGATGTTCTCCACCGTGATCTGACGGTTCTGGATGCTCAGCAGATCGCGCAAGGCATCGCGCGCCAACTGGATGGACACTTCTTTTTGGTTGAACCGGGAATAGGCCAGGATCTTGCGGAGCGCTCCTTCGAGTTCGCGCACGTTGGAGCGCACGTTTTTGGCGACGAAGAAAGCTACTTCTTCGGGCATCTCGGCGCCCTCCGTGCGAGATTTGCTCAGCAAAATGGCCACACGCATTTCAAGCTCAGGGGGCTCAATGGCGACGGTTAAGCCGGAGTCAAAGCGCGAAACAAGTCGCTCGTGAATGTCTGCCAGGCCCTTGGGATAGGTGTCGCTGGTCATCACGATGTGGCTCTTTTTGGCCAGCAGCGCCTCAAAGGCGTTGAAGAATTCTTCTTGAGTGCGGTCCTTGTTGGCAAAGAACTGCACATCGTCAATCAGCAACAAATCCAGCGAGTGATAACGCTCTTTAAACTCATCAAATTTCTTGCCTTGGTAGGCTTTAACCACATCCGAGACAAATTGTTCGGCATGGATGTAGAGAACTTTGCTGGCAGGCGCATCGGCGAGCATCTTGTTGCCGATGGCGTGCATCAAATGGGTCTTGCCTAAACCGACGCCGCCGTAAATGAACAGCGGGTTGTACATCTGGCCTGGCATGCCCGCCACGTGCATGGCGGCAGCGCGCGCCATGCGGTTGGCCGTGCCCTCCACCAGCGCGTCAAAAGTGAGTGCGCTGTTGATGCGGTTCTTGAGCGCAGCACTGGCCGCATCGTCGACCAAAACGGCAGCCTCGGCGCTGGCGAACGTCTCTAGGTTCTGCGGCGAGAATGTCGTTCTGACGGGCGCACTTCTGGGAGCGAGTGCTAACTCTAGGGCAATGGGCGTGCCGTAGAGTTTCTCCAGCAATTGACTGATGCGGGCGCTGTATTGCGCGCGGATCCAGTCCAGCTTGAAACGGTTAGCGACATAGATGGTCAGGCGCGAAAAGTCTTCGGAGACTTCAGCAACCAGCGGTTTGATCCAGGTGTTGAACTGCTGCTCGGGCAGCTCTTGCGCCAGCAATTCGGTGCAACTTTGCCACAGGCTTTGGCCCAGGCTGGTATGGGTGGAGGCGCCTGAATGGCTGCCTGCGTCACCGGGAGATTCGAAAAATTGCCCTTCTGCCATAGGTGTTGTTGTTGTGGATATGTGTGGTTCAAAAGGACTGTGGATTGTAGTTTATCAATGGCTTATCCACATTTTTTTGCAGAGGCTCAAAGCGTTATCCGCTGATAAATCAGCAGGGGCGCTACTGTAGTTCATGTGTCGCAAGATCAATTACGCCTTAAGTCTTGTTATTTATTGAAAAAATGGCGATAATGCTGGGTTTTCCCTATTTCCGGACTCATCCAAAATGAAGCGTACATACCAACCCTCCAAGATCCGCCGCGCCCGCACTCACGGCTTTCTCGTTCGCATGAAGACCCGTGGCGGCCGTGCCGTGATCAACGCACGCCGCGCCAAAGGCCGTAAGCGTCTCGCTGTCTAAGCTTAGGCTGACGGGTTCAGCTCCGCGTCGGGAATGCATCAGCTCAGCTGTGCACCGGGCCACTTGTAGTGCGCCTGAGTCATCCCAGCGTGTCAATACCGATTCAGGTCGCTATTTGTGCAAAGGCTGAAAACACGCGCCCAGTTTCAGGCCGTGCTGGCCGCAAGCACGCTTGCGCGCACCCATCACTTTGCATTGCATCATGTGGCACTGGCTTCCGCAGGGGAAGCGCTGTTTCCTGTGAATGACATCTGGCTGGGCGCCATGGTGCCCAAACGTTGGGCCAAACGCGCTGTGACCCGCAACGCCATCAAGCGGCAAATTTATGCTGTGAGTGCAGAGTCTCCTCTCTTGCCGCAGGCTCATGTGGTCAGGCTAAGGGCGACGTTTGACCGCAAGCAATTTATCAGTGCGTCGTCAGATGCGCTGAAGGCTGCCGTGCGCGCGGAATTGATCAAACTTTTCAAGCGCGCTGAAGAGGCCGTTGCCAAGCCCAGAACTGAGGTCGTGGCATGATGCGCAGCCTGCTCATGGGCTTGGTCAAGGGCTACCGCCTGTTTCTCAGTCCCTGGCTGGGTGCGTCGTGTCGCTTTGAGCCGACCTGTTCGGTGTATTCGCTACAAGCCCTGGAGCGCCATGGTGCTGCAGGTGGAAGTTATCTGACGCTGCGTCGCATCGTGCGCTGCAATCCCTGGTGTAACGGTGGACACGACCCTGTGCCTGCCACCCTTTTCTCATTCAAGTCATCTTCATGAACGATATACGCCGCACCATTCTGTGGGTGATTTTTGGTTTTTCCATGGTTCTGTTGTGGGATCAATGGCAGGTTTATAACGGGCAGAAGGCCACCTTCTTCCCCAGCCCCGCGACGAAGCAAGTGGCCACGAATGCGACAGGAGCCGTGCCACCAGCCAGTGCAGGCGCTTCTGCCGTGCCCGCGCCCAGCGCGACGGCAACGCCCACCGTGCCCGGAACCCCTCCAATCGGTGCCGCACAGCCTGCTATGGCGGTCAAACGCGAGCGCGTGGAAATTTCGACAGACGTGCTCAAGCTGAGCTTTGATGCCGATGGCGCAACGCTGGCCCGTGCCGAATTGCTTCGCCATGCCGATGCCCACACCAAGGGCAGCAATGTGATGCTTCTGGACGAGTCGCGCGAGCGGGTCTACATGGCGCAAACCGGTTTGATTGGTGCACCAGCGGGCGCTGAGCAGTTTCCCACCCACAAGTCGCTGATGAAGCTGGTGTCCACAGAGCGCCAGCTCAAAGACGATGCCAGCGAGCTGGTGGTGAAGTTTGAATCTGAAGTGCAGGGCGGCGTCAAGTTGGTCAAGAGCTTTACCCTCAAACGCGGCGAATACGCCATTGCGGTCAAGCACGAGATTGTGAACGTGGGCACAGCAGCCGTAACGCCGCAGCTTTACCTTCAATTGGTGCGCGATGGCAATAAGCCCGAGGGTGAGTCATCGTTCTATTCCACGTTTACGGGCCCCGCCGTTTACACCAACGAAAAGAAGTACCAGAAAGTTGAATTTACCGACATCGAGAAGAACAAGATCGATATCGAAAAAACAGGCAATGATGGCTACGTGGCCATGGTTCAGCATTACTTTGCCAGTGCCTGGGTGCTGGGCAAGCCCGGCGAAACCGTTGCGCGCGACCTGTTCATGCGCAAAGTGGACAACAACCTCTACGCCGTGGGCATGATCACCAGCGCAGGAAGTGTTGCGCCCGGCACAACCAAAGCGGTAGATGCCCTTTTCTATGTCGGTCCGCAGGAAGAAGACAAACTGGAAGCCTTGGCGCCCGGTCTGGAACTGGTCAAAGACTATGGCTGGCTGACGATTCTGGCCAAGCCGCTCTACTGGTTGCTCAACAAACTGCACAGTTTCATCGGCAATTGGGGTTGGTCCATCATGGCTTTGGTGGTGCTGATCAAGGTCGCCTTCTACTGGCTGACCGCCAAGGGCTATCAGAGCATGGCCAAGATGAAGGCCATCAATCCCAAGATCATGGAAATGCGCGAGCGTCTGAAAGACAAGCCGCAAGAGATGCAGCAGGAGATGATGCGCATCTACCGCGAGGAAAAAGTCAACCCGATGGGTGGCTGCTTCCCGATGCTGGTTCAGATTCCGGTGTTCATTGCGCTGTACTGGGTGCTGTTGTCCACCGTCGAGATGCGCAACGCACCCTGGATTGGCTGGATTCATGACTTGGCCGCACCAGATCCGTTCTACATTTTGCCGGTCGTGATGACACTGACCACCATGTTGCAAACAGCGTTGAACCCTGCGCCACCAGACCCCATTCAGGCAAAAATGATGTGGATCATGCCGCTGGCTTTTAGCGTGATGTTCTTCTTCTTCCCCTCCGGATTGGTGCTCTACTGGATCACCAATAACACACTGTCAATTGCTCAGCAGTGGTTGATCAACACCCGCATGGGTGTGCCGCCTCAGTTCAATCTGCCGAAATTCTGAGTCCATTTAACGCCACCCCCATAGCAGCCATCGCGACCGCCTCCGGGCGGGGCGCGGTTGGCATTGTGCGGGTGTCGGGCAGGGGATTGATGCCTCTGATGGATTTGCTGTGTCGCCGTGAGCTGACGCCGCGTGAGGCGACTTATCTCAAGTTTTGGGCTGCGGACGGAACAGTCATTGACCAGGGTCTCGCGCTCTATTTCCCCTCCCCTCACTCCTACACTGGCGAAGACGTGTTGGAGTTTCAAGCGCATGGTGGACCCGTCGTCATGCAATTGCTGTTAGCGCGCTGCCTGGAGGCAGGGCAGAGTCTTGGCATCCGTTTGGCAAGACCTGGCGAGTTCACTGAACGCGCCTTTTTGAATGGCAAGATTGATCTGGCGCAGGCCGAGGCCATTGCCGACCTGATCGATGCAAGCACTGAGGCCGCTGCGCGCAGCGCCACCCGTTCTCTGACGGGCGAGTTTTCCAAAGAAATTGAAACCTTGCGCCAGGCCTTGGTGCATTTGCGCATGCTGGTGGAAGCCAGTTTGGACTTCCCCGAAGAAGACATTGACTTCGTGCAGCAGGCCGATGCAACGGGCCAATTGACGCGTTTGCAGCAACAACTCGCCAGGGTATTGCAGCGAACCAGTCAGGGCGCCTTGCTGCGCGAGGGGCTGAAAGTGGTCATTACCGGGCAACCCAATGCCGGCAAGAGTTCGCTATTGAACGCGCTTGCCGGGGCTGAACTGGCGATCGTGACCCCGATTCCCGGCACCACGCGCGATGTGGTGTCGCAGACGATCCAGATCGAAGGCGTGCCTTTGCATGTGGTGGATACCGCAGGCCTGCGCGACAGCGACGACGAGGTCGAGACGATTGGCATCGCCCGAGCCTGGGCGCAAATTGAGTCTGCCGACGCGGTGCTCTTCCTGCACGATCTCACGAGACGTGAGCAGCCTGATTACCAATTGGCGGATCAGCAAATCGCGCAAACCCTGGCGCAAAAGCTGCCCAGCCGTGTGCCGGTGATTGATGTCTGGAATAAGCGGGATGCGGCGTCTGGTGACCATGTCCCTTTGACGGGAATTGCCTTGTCTGCCAAACGAGGTGATGGTCTGCAAACCTTGCGACAGCGCTTGTTGGAGGTGGGTGGCTGGCAGGCTCAACCCGAAGGGGTCTACTTGGCGCGGGAGCGTCATGTGCAAGCGCTCAAGCAGGTGGGAGGTCATGTGACGCAGGCTCAGGAAGTGCTGTCAGCGAATAGCCCGGCGCTGGACTTGCTGGCTGAAGAGCTGCGTCTGGCTCAAAACGCACTGAACCAGATCACGGGGCAGTTCGGCTCGGACGATCTCTTGGGCGTGATCTTTTCTCAGTTCTGTATTGGCAAGTAAGGTCAACCGATCTAGGCTGTAGCCGCCTGGACGCTGACGCTCTATACTGGGCAACATTGTCTGGTCAATGGGGTTTGCATGTCCTGGTTCCAGCGGCTTTTTTCCAAACCGCTATTCAAGTCACCCAAGGTGGCTTCAACGTCTTCCAAGGCGCGGCGGCGCCCAGCAGAAGCACGGTCAAACACGCCTGAGGACCACGCCCGGCGTAAGGCAGAACGTGCCCTGCACCGCGAATACCTGCACGACGTGGTGCGTGAATGCATGGCCACCGTCGGTGTCTTGTCGTCGCACTACAAATTCAAAGTCCTCACAGTCGACCGCGAATCAACCCAGTTTGTGGTGATGATGGACATGCTCAATCTGGTAGCTCCTGACCGCGAAGGCTTGTCCAACATGGAGGCCAGCATTGCCCACCGGGCCATGTCACTGCGTGGCATGCGCGTGATTGCGGTGTATTGGCGAATGACCGACCAAGCCTCGCTGCTCAGGCCTAGAGCCGAAGCACGGATTCAGTCGACGCAAAATGCAGCGCCTCGGCCTCCCCGCTCCGACAGGCGTCCAGATACCCCGCCGAAAAAGCACGACCCCAGCACCAGTGGTTTCCCAGAAACCGACCCCCGAGCGCTGGGCGGTACGCAGTACGGTGAGATTGGCTGACCGCTGAAGCGCTGCGCCAGGGGTTAGCGCTTTTCAGCGCTTGCCGCCACCCAGCAGTTTTTTCTCAGCCAAGGCCAGTCCTTCTGGCTTGCCTGACAACACCAAGGTGTCGCCTGCCCCCAATACCGTGCCGGCATCAGGCACCACGGTCTGGCCGTTTTTCAAGCGCAGGCTGACCGCTTGTACACCAAGGGAAAATAGGTCTAAATCGGCAAGTGGGCGGCCCAAAAATTTGCCCACCAGTGGCAGTGTCAGGCTGCGCAGACGTTCATGGTCCAACTCGTTCACGTCGTCGTCGTCCAGGCCATGAAAATAGCCGCGCAGCAGTTTGTAACGCGCATCGCGCTGCTCTTGGACCACGCGGATCACCCGTCTCATCGGCACACCCACCAGCGCCAGCGCATGACTGGCCAGCATGAGTGAACCTTCAATAGACTCCGGCACGACCTCGGTCGCCCCGGCCTGTTGTAGTTTCTCTAAGTCGTGGTCATCTTGGGTGCGAACAATGACGGGCACTTGCGGCGCATGTTCCCGAATGCTGGCCAACACCTTCAATGAACCAGGAACATCGATGTAGGTGATAACGACCGCACTGGCACGCGCCAAGCCCGCTGCCATGAGCGCCTGCAGGCGTGCTGCATCGCCAAACACCACGGAGTCACCCGCTGCAGCGGCTTGGGTCACGCGGTCGGGGTCCAGGTCCAGCGCCATGTAGGGGATGTTTTCTCGCTCCAGCATGCGCGCCATGTTCTGGCCGCAACGCCCATAGCCGCAAATGATCACATGGCGGGTGGCGTTGATGGACTTGCGCGCGATGGTGGTCATTTGCAAAGATTGCTGCATCCATTCGCTGGCAACCAGTTTCATCACAATCCGGTTGCTGTGCATGACCATGAAAGGGGCTGCCAGCATCGACAACACCATGCTGGCCAGGATGGGGTTCAGCAGTGCAGGTGGCACCAGATGGTTGACCTCAGCCAGCGTCAACAGCACAAAGCCAAATTCACCGGCTTGGGCCAAGTACAAACCCGTTCTCAGGGAAACGCCTGAACTCCCACCCAGCACGCGGGACAGCGCCGCCACCAGCATGAGCTTGAGCAAAACCGGAACGGTGGTCAGGAACAGCACCAGTTGCCAGCGCTCAAGCACCAGTCGCCAATCCAGCTTCATTCCAATGGTGATGAAGAACAGGCCCAGTAGCACGTCGTGAAATGGGCGGATATCGGTCTCCACCTGATGCTTGAACTCTGTTTCTGAAATCAGCATGCCGGCAATGAATGCTCCCAAAGCCAAGCTCAAGCCTGCCAGTTCGGTCACCCAAGCCAACCCCAGTGTGGTGAGCAACAGATTGAGGACAAATAGCTCCTCGCTCTTGCGCCGCACCACGATGGTGAGCCACCAGCGCATCACCCATTGCCCGCCCACCAGCAAAACGGTGATCAAAAACGCCGCCTTGAAGCCCGCAACAGCCAGCTCTGCAATCAAGTTTTCGGGTCGCGACCCCAGCGCCGGGATGAGCACTAGCAAAGGCACTACGGCCAGATCCTGAAACAGCAGCACGCCCATCACGCGTTTGCCATGTTCACTCTCCAACTCCAGTCGTTCTGACATGAGCTTGACCACAATGGCCGTGCTGCTCATGGCCAATGCGCCGGACAAGGCCACAGAGGTTTGCCAGTTCCACTGCCATGATGGCGGCAGTACGGACGAAAGCACAAGCGCGCCCCCGGTAGCCAGCACAATGGTCAGGACAACCTGAAACAAGCCCAGGCCAAACACATGCTTTCGCATGGAGCGCAACTTGGGCAGGTTGAATTCCAGCCCAATCACAAACATCAAGAAAACGACACCAAATTCGCCCAGGTGCTCCATTCCGCCGGCGTTCTGGGTTAAGGCCAGCGCATTGGGGCCAATGACCACGCCGACCACCAGATAGCCGAGCATGGGCGGCAAGTTCAGCTTGCGACACGCCACCACCCCCAGCACGGCGGCCAGCAAATACAGCAGGGTTAGCTCAAGCGCGCTCATGGAAATAAAGGGTGGGACATGGCCCGATGCTAGCAAGTCGCATGCATCGATGTCATGTCAATTGCCCCTGACCGATAAAATACCCGCAATGACCGCCAGCCTCCCCACCCAAAAAACACTGGATACTGCCCGAGCCTTGCAAATGGCGCATCAGACGCTGGACATTGAGGCCATGGCCGTGGCGGGCTTGAAAGCGCGTTTGGGCGACGGCTTTACCCAGGCCTTGCAACTCATGCTGCGGGTGCGTGGCCGTGTGGTCGTCATGGGCATGGGTAAGAGCGGTCATGTAGGGCGCAAGATTGCCGCCACCCTGGCATCCACCGGCACGCCCGCGATGTTTGTGCATGCGGCAGAGGCCAGCCACGGTGATTTGGGCATGATCAAGCCGATTGATGTGGTGCTCGCCATTTCCAATAGCGGTGAATCCAACGAATTGACGGCCTTGTTGCCGGTGCTCAAACGCCTGGGCGCACCACTGGTGGCCATGACGGGCGGCCTGCAGTCAACGCTCGCCAAATACGCCGATGTGGTGCTCGACAGCGGTGTCGAGAAAGAAGCCTGCCCGCACAACCTGGCACCGACGGCCAGCACAACTGCACAAATGGCGCTGGGAGACGCCTTGGCGGTTGCCCTGCTGGATGCACGTGGCTTTAAGGCCGACGATTTTGCCCGCTCTCACCCAGGAGGCGCACTGGGCCGCAAGCTGCTGACGCTGGTCAGCGACGTGATGCGCAGCGGTGACGACGTCCCCAGCGTTTTGTCCAGTGCAGGATTTGGCGAACTGATGCAGGAGATGAGCCGAAAAGGCCTGGGCGCGACAGCGGTGGTGGATGCCCATCGCCGCGTGTTGGGGATCTTTACGGATGGGGATTTACGCCGCTTGGTCGAAAAAGGCCTGGATTTGCGCCAGACGACGGCCGCTGAGGTCATGCACCCCGCGCCTCGTACGGTTCAGGCCGATGCATTGGCGGTTGAGGCAGCTGACTTGATGGAGCAATACCGAATCACCAGCGTATTAGTGGTCGACGCGCAGGGTGCCTTGTGCGGTGCCTTGAACAGCAATGACTTGATGCGTGCCAAGGTGATCTAAGCTCATGACACCTGCTTTGAATTTCCCGCCTGAACTGCTGCTCAAGGCACAAGGCATCCGTGTGGTGTTCTTTGATATAGACGGCGTCATGACAGATGGCGGTCTTTACTTCACGGAGTCAGGTGAGACCATGAAGCGCTTCAATGTGCTCGATGGCCAAGGCCTCAAGCTGCTGCAAAAAGCGGGCATCACCCCAGCGGTGATCACCGGAAGAGACTCCAATCCGCTGCGTACTCGGCTGGCTGGGCTTGGCGTAACCCATGTTCACTTTGGGACAGAAGATAAATTTCCTGCTGCCGAAAAGACGCTGCAGGCGCTGGGCCTGGACTGGTCGCAAGCGGCGGCCATGGGGGATGATTGGCCTGATTTGCCGGTGATGCAGGCCTGCGCCTTTGCGTGCGCGCCAGCCAATGCCCATGCAGAAGTCAAAGCCATGGCTGACCACATTACTTCGCTGCGTGGCGGTGAAGGTGCGGTGCGCGAATGCTGCGACTTGTTGCTGGTGGCCAGTGGCCGCTACGCAAGTTTGCTGGCAGAAAAGCAACGTAGCGCAGACATCCGCTAACCGATCGCGCCCTCTATGCCTGCCACGTTGTATTCGTCCCGGTACTTACTGGACCGACTGTCCATCTACTTACCGGTCATTTTGATGGGCGTGTTGGCGATGGGCAGCTACTGGTTGCTGCGCGCCACGCCTGCGCCCATGGAGCCGGAGGTGGAGAAGCCGTTGACCCATGACGCCGACTATTTCATGCGCCGCTTCAAGGTGCAGAGCTTTGAGGTCGATGGCAAACTGAAGAGTGAACTGGCGGGTCAGGAAATCCGTCACTTCCCAGACACCGATACGCTGGAAATCGACCATGTTCGCATGCACTCCTATGGCAAAGAAGGGCAGTTGACGGTCATCACGGCCAAGAAAGCGCTTTCCAATGGCGACGGCTCGGAGGTTCAATTTTTTGGGGACGCGCATGTTGTGCGCGATGCTTACAGCGACATGAGTGGAAAGCTTGTTCCTAAAGTGGAACTGCGCAGCGAGTTCTTGTACGCCGTGATGGACACCGAACGTATCACCACGCCAAAGCCCGTAGAGCTGATCCGAGGTAAAGACCGCTTCACAGCAGATGCCATGGACTACGACAACATCAACCGCGTGATGGAGTTGAAGGGGCGGGTGGTTGGTGTGCTGGTCCCAATTAAACCTTAAAGGTGAGCTAACGTGACCGAATCCAGCGCGCTGCAGCCTTTGGTGCTGATCACAGGGGCCTCCAGTGGGATTGGGCAGGCGCTGGCTTGGCGGTTTTACCAAGCAGGTTATCGCCTGGCATTGGTGGCTCGCCGCGTTTCAGAGCTTGAAACATGGGTTACGGCACAAGGGATAAGCGGTTCTAGCTATCAAATTTACAGCGCTGATGTGTGCGATACCGATGCCATGGTTCGCATGGGGGCCGAATGCTGCGCTTCTCAGGGCCTGCCAGATGTGGTCATAGCCAGCGCGGGCATCAGCATTGGCATCGACACTGCTGTGCGGGCGGATGTTGACGTGATGGCCAAAGTGCTGGCCACCAACAACATCGGCATGATGGCCACATTTCACCCTTTTGTGCAGGCCATGCAAGCGCGTGGTAGTGGGACATTGGTGGGCATCGCCAGCGTGGGCGCCATTCGTGGACTGCCTGGGCATGGAGCCTACAGTGCCAGCAAAGCGGCAGTGGTCAACTACTGCGAATCGCTTCGAGGCGAATTGCGTCCAAGCGGCGTAAAAGTCGTGACGCTCTTGCCCGGCTATGTTGCCACCCCACTCACCAGCAAGAACCGCTACAGCATGCCGTTTTTAATGCAGCCGCATGAGTTTGCTGACAAAGCCTTTGCCGCGATTCGGTCACAAACCAGTTACCGGGTCATTCCTTGGCAAATGGGCATGGTTGCCAAGCTGATGCGGCTGTTGCCCAATGCTGTGTTTGACCGGGTGTTTGCGGGGCGTCCGCGCAAGCACCGAGACGCCGAGTGATTCCATTTCTAAATCATCCGTGTCGTTGTTGCTGCGGCTTGCCGTGCTACAGCACTTTCTTCGGCTTTTCGGCTGGACACAAATGATTTGAAAAGGGAATGAGACGCTGCTTGATGGCGCTCAAAACGAAAAAGAAGCGCAAAAGCAAAAAGGCTCCAAAAGGAGCCTTTTTTAATCAAGCAGATGTGCTGATCAGTAGCCGCCGCCGTTGCCGCCGCCGTAACCACCGCCGCCACCGCTGCGGCCACCGCCACCGCCGCTACCGCCGCGTGGGCCAGAACCGTAAGGGCTACGGAAGCCGCCGTCGGAACCGCCGCCGCCACCACCAAAGCCGCCGCCGCCACTGCGACCGCCGCCACCAAAACCACCGCCGCCGCCGCCTTCACGACGACCGCCGCCAAAACCACCGCCGCCGCCGCCAAAGCCGCCGCCACCAGTGCGGGGGGGACGTGCTTCCATTGGGCGAGCTTCGTTCACAACAACGCTACGGCCGCCCAAAGGCTGACCGTTCATGCCGTTGATGGCTGCTTGTGCTTCTGGGTCGCTACCCATTTCCACAAAACCAAAGCCTTTTGAGCGACCCGTGTCGCGCTCCATCATCACTTTTGCGCTGGTCACGGTGCCGAACTGGCCAAATGCCTGCTCAAGATCGCTATCGCGCACAGAGTACGGCAGATTGCCTACGTACAGTTTGTTGCCCATCGAGGGACTCCTAATAAACACATATAAAAAGCGATGGAGTCCCGAGAACGCATACCAACACAAACTTTGAGAGACGCGAAACTGACCTAATCACCGCAAACTACGCGAGGGTAAATTAAACCCACGCTAACTTATTATGCGCGAAATTCACGAAAACTCAATTGACGTCCTCGTCTGTGGTGTTATTACGCCACGTTTTAATTCGCGCCTGCTCTCCAATTACCAGCTCGCTTCCCGGTCAGGCGTTGAGCCAATTTTGTGAATTGTCAGGTCTGCACCGTCGTATTCCTCTTCGGCCGAGAGCTTCAGGCCCATCAGTGCCTTGATGCTGCCGTAGACCACAAAACTGCCAAGAACAGCCCAGACAACGCCCATGGTGGTGCCTATCAATTGAGCGCTGAACGAAACGCCGCCAATGCCGCCAAACGTCTTGCTGCCGAAGATGCCCGCTGCAATGCCGCCCCAGGTTCCGCATAAGCCGTGCAGTGGCCAGACGCCCAGCACATCATCAATTTTCCATTTGTTCTGAGTTAAGGTGAACATGGCGACAAAAATGGCGCCAGCGATGCCGCCTACCACCAGCGCGCCCAGCGGATGCATCAAGTCCGATCCAGCGCAGACTGCAACCAAGCCCGCCAGTGGGCCGTTGTGCACAAAACCGGGGTCGTTTTTGCCCATCACCAAGGCGACAAGCGTGCCGCCCACCATGGCCATCAGTGAGTTGACGGCAACCAGACCTGAAATCTTGTCCAGCGTCTGCGCGCTCATCACGTTGAACCCGAACCAGCCAACGCACAAAATCCAGGCACCCAGCGCCAAAAACGGAATGTTTGACGGTGGATGGGCTGACAAGGAGCCGTCTTTGCGGTAGCGGTTGTAGCGCGCGCCCAGCAAGATCACCGCAGGCAGGGCAATCCAGCCGCCCACTGCATGGACCACGACCGAACCTGCAAAGTCGTGGAACTCTTCACCTGTCGCGGCCTTGATCCAAGCTTGTACGCCAAAGTGCTGATTCCAGGCGATGCCTTCAAAGAAGGGGTACACAAAACCAACAATGATCGCGGTGGCCATCAGTTGGGGCCAAAAGCGCGCGCGTTCCGCAATACCGCCAGAAATGATGGCGGGAATAGCTGCTGCGAAAGTCAGCAAAAAGAAGAACTTGACCAGGTCATAGCCGTTCCTAGCAGCAAGCTCTTCTGCGCCCACAAAGAAGGTCGTGCCGTAGGCCACGCTGTAGCCCACCAAAAAATAGACAACCGTGGAAACCGAGAAATCCACCAAAATTTTGACCAGGGCATTGACCTGATTCTTCTTGCGGACGGTGCCCAGCTCCAAAAACGCAAAACCAGCATGCATGGCCAAAACCATGATGCCGCCCAGCAGAATGAACAAGGCGTCTGCGCCCTGTTTTAGTGCTTCCATATGAACCTCGACGATAAAAATGATTGCTGTTGGTGCAAGTCGGTGGATTAAACCACCAGCGCACCAAAATCAAGCAAAAATCACGCCAAGATTGTGCTGGCCGCGCGATGCACCAAATCAGTACTGGCCGCCGTAGTCAGCCACCTTGTCACGCCAAATGCTTTGGTAATAGACGGTATTCATCAAAAAACCGGTTTGCGTGCTGTCTGATTTCACCAAGAACTCAATCCATACGCGCGGACCATCTATGCGCAAATAGGAATTAGCCGAAGTCAGCGGCAACGCACTGGCATTGGGATAGGCGCCAAAGTCAGCTGCACCACCGCTGCCGGGTGAATAGGCAACATAGGTGGCGGCTAAGGCGGTATTGGCTTCGTAGGCTGCCAACAAGGCATCAGCCACATCGGCCGCCTGGGTTTTGACCCAAGCTTCGATCATGCCTTTGACGGCTGCTTGCTGACTGGTGCTTAAGCTGCTGTAAAGCACACCGCGTCCGACCGTGCCCGTGGGATAGCCCAAAACCTTGAACTTGGCGTCGCCCAGTGCCGTCGACGAAAACATCAAGTCGGACATGTTCACGCTCAACTTTGCGGCGCTGGCTGTGACGGTGCTCGATTGCACTGCTGTCGCCAATGCCGAAACGGCCAGACGCTGCGCCTCCATGGGGGCATGCTGTGTTCCGGTGGCCGCATTGTTCAGCAAATAGCTGCCACTGCTGCCAAAAGTCCAGTTGGGGGGCCGGGCTCCCAGATACATGGGCGTTGCGCTGACCTGTGTGGCGTTGTAGGTGATGTTGTGGGTGAGTTGGTGGCCTGTCAGTTGCAGCGTCCACGCTTGAGTGAGTGAAGGCTGCCCAATAAATGCAATGGAATACAGTCCAGCGCCGGTGCCAGATGTGGGCATGGCGCTGGCCACCACATCATCCGATACGCGAATCTCGGATACCTGAGTTGCACCTGTTGAGCTCAAGGCCGCAGCGATCAGCGCATTGGCCGCATTCAGTTGGGTTGCTGACAACACTGCAGTATTCAATCGCAAACCGTGGCGGCTGCCCGGCAAATGGGACCAGGCAACAGCATTGGATTGGAGATTGCCAAAGAGAACGGTTGAGCTGTCCAGTGCAGACGCCCCCACCACCTTTTGACTGCTGTTCAGCGTGCTCAAAAACGCATTGGCTGCTGCAACCACCACCGACGTATTGCTGCCGCTGTCAACCGTCGTCACGGTCAAGGTCGCAGGCGCACTGGCCACAAACCCCAAGGTATTGGTCACCACCACATAGTAGCTGCCGGCATTGACAGAGGCCACGGGGTCTATGGCGTAGCTGGAGCCAATCGCACCTGCAATGGCCACGCCATCTTTGAACCACTGGTAGCTCAGATCGGTGCCGTTGGCGCTGACTGAAAAAGAAGTGGCGCTGCCCGCTGTCACCACTTTTGATGTTGGCGACGTGACCAGACTAGGTGCCACCGATGCACTGCTCAGCGTCACGTTGACCGTGCTGCTGGTGACCGATTTGGCACCTGTACGCGAACTGGAAATGACCACGTAATAGCTGTCAGCAGTTGTCACCGTCAAGCTGGCGTTGCTGGCGCCAGTTATCGCCACGCTGTTACGAAACCACTGATACGTGAGACCCGACCCGGTCGCCACGACCGTCAGCAAACCGCTTTTTCCGCTGGTGATGGAAACGGCTTGCGGTTGCACGGTGATCACCGGGTCGACCAAAATCGTAAGCGTTGCCTCGCTGCTGCTGACTTTACCCAAGCTGTTGCTCACCGCCACGTAATACACGCCAGCCGTTGTTGTGGAATAGCTCGCTGCAGTGGCGCCGGAAATGGCGGAACCATCGCGGTACCACTGATAAGTCAGGCCACCACCCGTCGCCACTACCTTCAATACGGTGGCTGTTGTACCGGTTGAGCTGCTGGATGCGGGCTGCGTTGTGATGGTGGGCGCGGTGCTGGCCGTGCTAGACACTTCGCCCGGTCCACAAGCATTCAAAAATACCAGGCCCATCAGCAGAACTAAGACAGAAAAGAGCGCACGGCGGAAAACCTGCATGAACATGACCTTGAAGTTGGGGCGAATACGTTCGCACTGAATTGATCACTCAAAGTATAGGGAGTTGAAAAAGCGGGCAAAGTATGAAGACAAAGTGCCAAACATGAAACGCAGGCCTTAAGTCGATTTCGTGCCCGGGCTGGGTGCGCCCGGCTAAGCAAATTTCGCGGCACAGCGCTATACTGCCATTGCGCCGATTTGCTGATCGCTTGCGGGCGCGTAACTAAATACCGCTAAAGACACTGGCAAACACCCGGCCTCGTTTTTAGCGTTGCCGGGTTTTTTGTTGTCATGACCATGATCGCCACACCGCAGTTTCATACCTTTGAGGAGCCGCTTGCGCTGCAAAGCGGCGCGGCTATCCGTGCCTACACATTGGCGTTTGAAACCTACGGCACGCTCAATGCGGACAAATCCAATGCTGTTCTGATTTGCCACGCCCTGAACGCCTCGCACCATGTGGCGGGCACCTATGCGGGGCAAGAAAAAAGCGAGGGCTGGTGGGACAACATGATCGGCCCAGGCAAGCCCGTCGACACCAACCGATTTTTTGTCATTGGTGTGAACAACCTGGGTTCTTGCTTTGGCTCCACAGGCCCCATGCACATTCACCCTGACACGGGCAAGGTGTATGGCGCGGACTTCCCAGTCGTCACGGTCGAAGACTGGGTCAATGCGCAGGCAAGACTGTTGGATGTGCTGGGCATCCAAACACTCGCCGCTGTGATGGGTGGAAGCCTTGGCGGTATGCAGGCATTGGGTTGGACGCTACAACATCCAGAGCGCGTACGGCACGCCGTGGTGGTGGCCAGCGCCCCTAACCTGAACGCCGAGAACATCGCTTTCAACGAAGTGGCCCGCCGAGCCATCGTGACTGACCCCGATTTTCATGGTGGGCATTTTTACGAGCACGGTGTGATCCCCAAGCGTGGCCTGCGCATCGCCCGCATGATTGGCCACATCACTTATCTGAGCGACGATGTGATGAACGAAAAGTTTGGAAGGCAGTTGCGAGACGGCTTCGACATCAAATACACCACGCAAGACGTTGAATTCCAGATCGAAAGCTATCTGCGCTACCAGGGCGACAAGTTCAGCGAATACTTTGACGCCAACACCTACCTGCTGATCACCCGTGCACTGGATTACTTCGATCCGGCCAAGGCGTACGGTGGCAAACTGAGTGCCGCCTTTGCCCGCGCCACGGCCAAGTTTTTGCTTGTGAGCTTCACCACAGATTGGCGATTTTCCCCAGCCCGCAGCCGTGAAATCGTAAAGGCCTTGCTCGATAACCGCCGCGACGTGAGCTATGCCGAGATCGATGCGCCGCATGGCCACGATGCCTTTTTGCTGGATGACACCCGTTATTTGAATGTGGTGCGCTCCTACTTTGAAGGGGTTCCAGCATGACGAACCTGACCCACCAATCCATTGCCCGTCTTGTCCCACCAGGCTCGCGCGTGCTCGACCTGGGCTGCGGTGACGGCGCCCTGCTCGCCTTGCTGCAACAAGAACGCGGCTGCACTGGCTACGGCATTGAGTTAGCGGACGCCAATGTTCAAGCCTGTGTGACGCGCGGTGTGAACGTCATCCAGCTGAACCTGGACGAAGGATTGGCTGTTTTTGATGATGCCTCTTTCGATGTTGTGCTTCAAATAGACACGCTGCAACATTTGCGTAACGCCGAAACCATGCTGCGCGAAACTGCCCGCGTCGGCCGCACTGGCATCGTGGCCTTTCCCAACTTTGCACATTGGCCCAACCGCCTGTCCGTGCTGATGGGTCGCATGCCCGTCACCAAGCGCCTGCCTTACCAGTGGTACGACACGCCCAATATCCGGGTCGGGACGTTCAAAGATTTTGAGGTCCTGGCCGAAAAGAACGGCCTGCGCATCGAAGACGCATTTGGCCTGCAAGAAGGCGAGGAAGTGCGCTTCATGCCCAACGCCTTTGCAGGCACGGCGGTGTTCAGGTTTTCTAAATAGCAGCGCCTGCGGGGGGCGTGGCATGCGCCTCCACCAAACACTGCTGAAACGCCAGTGCCGCCCTGGACGGTGCGGGTGAACTGCGCAGCACCGACACAAACGTGCAGTCGTAGCGAAACAGCGGGCTTTGCAGCGGGCGGATCAGGCCCCTGCGTTCAAAGGTTTCAGCGTAGTGGTCGGGCAAAAAGCCCAGGTACTTGCCGGACAGCACCAGCGTGGCAATCGCCTCCTGATCAAAAGCGGTGGCGCGGCGCTGCAATTTGGCCTGGTGGCTGAACTCCATGTTGGGCGAGTTGTAGCCCAGGCCCGCGAAATGGTGGTCGCGTAAGTCGGCCCAAGCTTGCGGCTCAGAAGCCGCCCCAAACAGCACATGCCGGTTGCCGCAGTACAAGCGCATCACCTCGGTAAACAGCGGCGTGTAGCTCAGGGTTTGCACATTGCGGTGCACTGGGATCACACCCACCGCATAGCTGCCATCCATCAAGCCCTGCACGATCGCGTTGCTGGATGCCACGTTCAGATTCAGCTCCACCTCGGGCGCGAGTTCGGTAAAGCGTGCAATCGCATCGTGAATTTTGGCTTCGGGGTTGCTGGCGGTTTTGTCAAACAGGGCCAGTTCCAGCCGCCCGCCCATGCGCTGGTGGATGTCGTCCAAGCTGCTGCGAAAGCCGTCCACGGCGGCCAGCAGACGCAGAGTTTCGTCGTACACCCGCTGGCCCTCTGCCGTGAGCGCAAAGCCAGCCCGCCCTCGCCGACACAGATGCAAACCCAGCCGGGTCTCCAGATCTTTGATGTGCCGGCTGACGGTAGAGGTGCCAATGTTCAGCTCCATCTCGGCTGCCGCCATGCCGCCGCAATCGGCCACGCTCTTGAATACCTTGAGCAATCGCAAGTCCATGTCGCTCAACTGCCCCAGCAGCGCACGGTGGGTGCCGGTTTTGACGACGGTTTCGGTGGTGCTATTTACTTTCATAAACAGCTAAGTAAACATTGAAACTGTTTCATTTATCAAAGTATACGCAGGCCCAACAATCGCGCTCTCCATACTGCATTCGCTAGAGGCAAAACCATGACCACTGTGACCGCTCCTTCCCCCGCCACTCCACCCCGCACTGACGCTGCCTGGCTCGATGCGCACTGGATGCCCTTTACCGCCAACCGCAGCTTCAAGGCCGATCCGCGTCTGATTGTGGAAGCCAAGGGCGCCTATTACACCGACAGCGATGGCCGCAAGATTTTTGACGGCCTGTCTGGCCTGTGGTGCTGTGGTTTGGGCCATGGCCGCCCCGAAATCACCGAAGCGGTGAGCCGCCAGATTGCCAAGCTCGACTATTCCCCTGCCTTCCAGTTTGGCCATCCACTGTCGTTCGAGCTGGCCAACAAGCTCAAAGAACTCACTCCCGCTGGCTTGGACTACGTGTTCTTCACCAGCTCCGGCAGCGAATGTGCCGACACATCGCTCAAGATGGCACGCGCTTACTGGCGCGCCAAGGGCCAAGCCAGCAAGACACGCCTGATTGGCCGTGAAAAGGGCTACCACGGTGTCAACTACGGCGGCATCTCCGTCGGTGGCATCGGTGGTAACCGTAAGACCTTTGGTGAAGGCATTGCCGCCGACCACATGCCCCACACCATGCTGCCGGGCAACGCCTTCAGCCGTGGCGAACCCGACAACGGCGCCGACCTGGCAGACCGCCTGCTGGACATGATCGCCCTGCACGACGCGTCCAACATTGCTGCCGTCATCGTCGAGCCGTTCTCGGGCTCGGCTGGCGTCATCATCCCGCCCAAGGGCTACCTCAAGCGCCTGCGTGACATCTGCACCGCCAACAACATCCTCTTGATTTTTGACGAAGTCATCACCGGCTTTGGCCGCGCTGGCGCCATGACAGGAGCCGAGGCTTTTGGCGTGACCCCTGACATCGCCAACTTTGCCAAGCAGATCACCAATGGTGCGCAGCCCACCGGCGCTGTGATGGTCAGCACCGAGATCTACCGCACGCTCACCGAGATCGGTGGCCCGGACTACATGCTCGAATTTGCCCACGGCTACACCTACTCTGCCCACCCCGTGGCTTGCGCCGCTGGCATTGCCGCACTCGACGTGCTGGTCAAGGAAGACATGGTCGGTCGCGTCAAGGCACTGGCCCCGTACTTTGAGAACGCCGTGCACAGCCTCAAGGGCAGCAAACATGTGCTGGACATCCGCAACTACGGCCTGGCCGCAGGCTTCACCATTGCCCCCGTGCCCGGCGAGCCTGCCAAGCGCCCCTACGAGATCGCCATGGCCTGCTGGAAGAAAGGCTTTTACGTGCGCTACGGTGGTGACACCATCCAGCTCGCGCCGCCCTTCATCAGCGAGAAGGATCAAATCGACCGCTTGATCAACGCCTTGGGCGAGGCCATTCAAGCGACTGCCTGATGCTTTCTACGCTGTTCACCGTTTGGGTATTGCACATGGCCGTCATGCTGAGCCCTGGCGTTAATACCCTGCTGGTTTCGCAAATGGCCGCCAGCGGCCAGACGCGAAGCGTGCGGTGGGCCGTGCTTGGCATTTGCACCGCCACGCTGGTCTGGGCAAGCGCCGCAGTCTTGGGTTTGCACACGGTGTTCACCGCGTTTCCCGACATGCAGCGTGTGCTTCAACTGGTTGGCGGGGCGTACCTGCTCTACGTTGCGTTGCGTCTGTGGAGAAGTGCTGGCCAATCCGGCAAGACCTCCGCTGAAGCGCCAGTGCTTTCTGCACCAGCGGCTTACCGCTTGGGCTTGATGACCAACATCACCAACCCCAAGGCCGTGCTGTTTTTTGCCAGCGTCTTTTCCACCGCCTTGCCCGCCAATCCTGACTTGGCGATCCAGCTTGCGGCCGGTGCGGTTGCCGTCGGCAATGCCTTGGCCTGGCACTTCTTTCTGGCGTACCTTTTTGGGCAGGCTCGCTTGCAAGCCCTTTACGCCAAAGGTGGCAGTTGGTTCAGCCGGGGCGCCGCAGGTATTGTGGGTGCGCTAGGTTTGCAATTGATTTTTTCGGTCCTTCGGGATTGGCGCCGCTCGGCCTGAATATGCTCGTAATCTTTGTCTCTTTTGTCTCTGTTTAATTCACCTGGAAATTTGAAACTATGACCTCTCCTGTTCTTGGTCACCTTATCGACGGCAAACGTGTTGCAGGCGGCAGCCGCAGCCAAGACGTATTCAACCCCGCCACCGGCAAGGCCGCCAGCCGCGTGCTGCTGGCGGATAAGGCCACCGTTGAAGTCGCCATTGCCAGCGCACAAGCCGCCTTCCCTGCATGGCGCAACACCCCGCCGCTCAAACGTGCCCGCGTCATGAGCAACCTCAAGGTCTTGCTGGAACAGCATGCCGACGAGATCTGCGCCATGATCACTGCCGAGCACGGCAAGGTACTCTCTGACGCCTTGGGCGAGCTGCAGCGTGGCATTGAAAACGTGGAATATGCTTCTTACGCACCTGAGTTGCTCAAGGGCGAGCACAGCAAAAACGTCGGCCCCTCCATCGATTCGTGGAGCGAGTTCCAGGCGCTGGGCGTTACCGCTGGTATCACGCCGTTCAACTTCCCGGCCATGGTGCCGCTGTGGATGTGGCCCATGGCCGTGGCCTGCGGCAACACCTTTATCCTGAAGCCCTCTGAACGCGACCCCACCAGCGCCTTGCGCATTGCTGAACTGGCACTCGAAGCCGGTCTGCCCCCAGGCGTGCTGAACGTGGTCAACGGTGACAAGGAGTCTGTGGACACCTTGCTGCAAGACCCACGCGTCAAAGCTGTGAGCTTTGTGGGCTCCACGCCCATTGCCGAATACATCTATGCAGAAGGCTGCAAGCATGGCAAGCGCGTGCAAGCCCTGGGTGGCGCCAAGAACCACGCCGTGCTGATGCCTGATGCCGACGTGCCCAACGCCGTCAGCGCCTTGATGGGTGCGGCGTTTGGCTCGTGCGGCGAACGCTGCATGGCGATCCCACTGGTGGTGGCCATTGGCGACGAAACCGCTGAAGCCGTGATCGCTGGCCTGAAGGTCGAGATGGCCAAGATGACGGTTGGCGCTGGCACCGACGCCAAGAGCGACATGGGCCCGCTGGTGAGCAAGCCACATTTTGAAAAGGTCAAGGGCTATGTGGACCAGGGCGTCAAAGAGGGTGCCACGCTGCTGGTCGATGGGCGCGGCGTCAAGGTCGCGGGCCATGAAGAAGGCTACTTCCTCGGTCCTTGCCTGTTTGACAACGTCAAGCCCGGCATGAAGATTTACCAGGAAGAAATCTTCGGCCCCGTGCTCGGCGTGGTGCGCGTCAAGACGCTGCAGGAAGCCATGGACATGATCGATGCCCATGAGTACGGTAACGGTACCTGCATCTTCACCCGCGACGGTGAAGCGGCGCGCTACTTCACCGACAACATCCAGGTGGGCATGGTGGGTGTGAACGTGCCTCTGCCTGTGCCCGTGGCCTACCACTCGTTTGGCGGCTGGAAGCGCAGCTTGTTTGGCGATCTGCACGCCTACGGCCCCGATGCCGTGCGCTTTTACACCAAGCGCAAAACCATCACGCAGCGCTGGCCGTCGGCGGGCGTGCGCGAAGGTGCGGTGTTTGCGTTCCCGTCCACCCGTTGATGTGGCAAAAATAAACCGCTAATTTTTGCGGTTAGACTTCAGGCACCGGGAACACAGCCTCCCGGATCCTGAGGTTCTCTCAGGGTAGACGGTGTCCCGTCCAAGTGCTGGCAACCACCCTTTTGTGGAATGTCATCTATGGACACCGTTAAACCCAAATCCGTTTCTTCGTCATCTGATTCTTCAGTCACACCAGCTGAATTGCGCCGTCTTTTGGGTCGCGCTGATTCGCCTGTGGTGCTGGATGTGCGTCGCCTGCCGCGCTTTCAGGCAAGTACTCGACTGCTCCCCACCGCGCGCTATTGCTCGCCCGATCAGTTGCCGGAATTTGTGGCCAGCTTTGCGACTCAACAGCCGTCGCAGCCCATCGTTGTTTACTGTGTGTACGGCCATGAAGTGAGCCAAGACGCCGCTGCGTGGCTGCGTGCCCAAGGATGGGACGCCCGCTACGTTTTAGGCGGCATGGAAGGTGGCGAGCCTGGCGTCGATTCAGAAGAGCTGCTTGCTGAACTGCGAACCCAAGGCCTACCCACCATTGCCAAACGCCCCGACCTGGGCGTCACGGGTGATATGCCATCCCGCTGGGTGACGCGGGAGCGACCCAAGATCGACCGCATCGCCTGCCCTTGGCTGATACGGCGCTTTGTCGATGCCCGTGCAGAATTCTTCTATGTGCCCACGCCTCAAGTGTTTGAGCAAGCCAAAGCCTTAAAGGCCGTGGCCTACGACATCCCCGGCGCACCCATCACGCACGACGGCGCACTGTGCAGCTTCGACGCAGTGTTGAAAGCCTTTGACCTCAAGCTTCCCGCGCTTGAACTTCTCGCCACCATCGTGCGCGGGGCCGATACCGATCAGCTGGACTTGGCCCCGCAGTCTGCGGGTTTGCTGGCCACATCGCTGGGGTACTCGCGTTTGTTCAGTGACGATGATTCCGGCATGCTGGAAGCCATGATGCCTGTGTACGATGCCCTCTACGCCTGGTGTTGCGACCGCGTCGCCGCCATTGATGAGCAACACAGCTGGAAACCGCAATGAGTGCCGCGTTGCAAGACAAGACGTTCGACGACAACATGCCCAACATCATCCAAACATCGCCTGCTGCCGTCCCTTTCATGGAAGCCCTGAAGTTCTGGCTGCGCTTGGGGCTAATCAGCTTTGGCGGCCCCGCCGGGCAAATTGCCATCATGCACCGCGAGCTGGTCGAGCAAAAGCGCTGGATCAGCGAGCAGCGGTTTTTGCATGCCCTCAACTACTGCATGCTCTTGCCCGGGCCAGAGGCGCAGCAGTTGGCCATCTACATCGGCTGGCTGATGCACCGCACCTGGGGGGGCGTGGTGGCGGGGGCGCTGTTTGTGCTGCCTTCGCTGTTTATCTTGATTGGCCTGAGCTGGGTTTACGTGTCGTTTGGTGGTGTGCCTTGGGTGGCAGGCCTGCTGTATGGCATCAAGCCGGCCGTGGCGGCGCTGGTGGTGCAAGCGGTGCATCGCATTGGCAGCAAAACATTAAAGAACCCCGCCTCATCGCCTGTCCTGTGGGCGATTGCAGCTAGCAGTTTTGTAGCGATCTATTTCTTGAACCTGCCTTTCCCGCTCATTGTCTTGATGGCGGCTGCCATCGGTTGGCTGGGGTCTCGGTTTGCGCCAGGGCAGTTCTCAGCAGGAGGTGGTCATGGCGCGGCCAAGGCAGGCTATGGTCCGGCCTTGATTGACAACGACACGCCCACACCACCTCACGCGCAGTTCAGCCGCAGCCGTTTAGCCAAGGTTCTGGTGGTGGGCGCGGTGTTGTGGCTAGTGCCCATGGGGGTGCTGGTGGCGTGGCAGGGCTGGCACAGCACGCTGGCGCAAATGGGCTGGTTCTTTACCAAGGCGGCCTTGCTGACCTTTGGCGGGGCTTATGCGGTGCTGCCCTATGTGTACCAGGGTGCGGTGGATCAGTTCGGCTGGCTCACAGGCCCTCAGATGATTGACGGCCTGGCACTGGGCGAAACCACGCCGGGCCCGCTGATCATGGTGGTGGCCTTTGTGGGCTACCTGGGTGGCTGGGCCAAACAGGTGCTGGGGCCAGATGCATTGTTCATGGGCGCGGCGCTGGCGGCATGCGTGGTGACCTGGTTTACTTTCTTGCCCTCTTTTATCTTCATCCTGGCCGGTGGCCCGCTCGTGGAGAGCACACACGGCAAGCTGCAATTCACTGCGCCACTCACTGCCATCACCGCTGCGGTGGTGGGGGTGATTGCCAGTCTTGCTCTGTTTTTTATAGCGCACATTGCTTGTGGGGATTGCCGAAACGGCAATTTTCTTGCCCGGATCGACTGGGCGGCGCTTGTGCTGGCGCTGGCTGCAGGTGTGGCGCTGATCCGTTTCAAGCAGGGCGTGATTTCTGTGATTGTTGCTTGCGCCCTGCTTGGGCTGCTGATTCGCAGCCTGGGTTAATGTGAAAGAACTTTCGTGCTTCGGGGCGCTCGCGCTTGCGAGCATGAAGGCTCGCGCTGAACTACAACACGCCTCGGCTTCGCAGCGCGGCCTGCTGATTCGCATCAATGCCCAGCAGTTCTGACAAGACCTCTTGCGTGCCCTCGCCCAGCACTGGCGGGGCGCGGCGAATCGGCAGGCGCTCGCCGTCCAGGCGGTAGGGCGGTGCCATCACATGGTTGCTGCCCGCTATCGGGTGAGGCTGTTCGGTGACCAGTCCTCCACGCACGGCGCGCTCGGACGTCATGGCCTCATGCAGGCCCAGTACTTCGCCACAGGGGATGCCCGCCGCAGCTAAGCGCTCCAGCAGCAGCTTGCGGGGGCGCTTCTTGATCTCGCGCTCCAGCTCTGGCACCAAAATGTCGCGGTGCGCGCCTCGGCCCAGGTTGTTCTTAAAGCGTTCGTCGTCAGCTAAGTCGGTGCGGTCGATCACATCGCGGCAAAAGCGCTCGAACTGGCGGTTGTTGCCCACCGCAATCACCATGTTGCCGTCTTGTGCGGGATACACACCATAAGGAACGATGGACGGGTGGGCGTTGCCATAGCGCGGGGGGTCTTTTTGCTGCAGCATGGCCTCCAGTCCGTAATAGGCGGTGATCATCAGGCCGCAGTCAAACAGGGCCATTTCAATGTGTTTGCCACGGCCCGTTTTTTGGCGTTCAAACAGGGCGGCCAGCACGGCTTGGCTTGCGTACATGCCTGTCATCATGTCAACCGCAGCCACGCCAAACTTCAGCGGTGGCTGATGGGCTTCACCGTTCAGCGCCATCAGGCCGGCTTCGCCTTGCACCAGCAGGTCGTAACCAGGGCGTGCGGCCTCGGGTCCGGTACGGTCATAACCTGAGACTGAACAGTAAATGATGTCAGGCTTGATCGCCTTGAGCTGCTCATAGCCCAGACCCATGCGTTCAACGTCGCCAAACTTGAAGTTCTGGATGACCACATCGCATTGCTTGGCTAAATCCAATGCAATCTGCTGGGCCTCGGGCAGTTTCAGGTCCAGGGTAACGGAACGTTTGTTACGGTTGACGCTGTTGAAATATGGCGTCTCCGTCTTGCCAATGCGCAAGCCCCAGTCGCGGGTGTCGTCGCCACGCAAGGGGTGCTCTACTTTGATCACCTCCGCGCCAAAGTCGCCCAGTACCATGCCGCACCAGGGGCCCGCCAGAACGCGGGACAGGTCAAGAACTCGGATGCCAGAGAGGGGGAGTGAAGTCATGGGCCTCATTGTGCCCACGAAAGTTGCTAACCAACCCAGCCCGGTGCTACGGATTTACGCAAGGCTTGGTTCTGACGCGGTTAAGGTCTTGGCCTTTGCAGGCAATTGGCCTGTTTTGTCGTAAGTGATCAGCGCCTCAATGCTCAGTGCCTCGGCAAACAAATAGCCCTGCCCCCGGTCGATGCCCATGGCTGCCAGGGTATCGCTTTGCGCCTGTGTCTCCACGCCCTCTGCCACAAAAGTAGCACCGTAGCGCTGGGCAGACTCCATGGCCAGTTGAATGGCTGACCTCGGTCAGTTCCAAGGTGATGGCGCTGCGCGGCAGGTGGTGTGCATCCATCAAGTGACGCACGCGATGGCCGAAATCAGCACTGACCAGCGATGCCCCTGAAATGTTGACCGACAAGGGTTTGGCGTTCCCCGCCATCATCCAGGTATAGGCGTCTTGAACCACGCGTTCCAGCGTGCACCATTCAAAGGCAGCCAGCAACTGGTGCCGGGTGGCAAGCGCCACCACCTCTTGCGGTGGCACGGCGTTGCCCGCGTTGTCCACCATGCGCAGCAAGGCTTCGGCACCCAGCACCTTTTGCGAGCTGAGGTCACATTTGGGTTGGTACGCCAAGGGCGGAGAATGGGTATCGATCCAGGTGGTCAGGCGAGCCAGCACCTGGGCATCGTGCGCGGCAGAATCGGCAAAATTGTGCTGCAAATAGTGCACTGTGTTGCCTGCATGGGGTGCCAGGTTCAGCAAATGCAAGCTCACATCGCGCAAGGCTTTTTCGCTCGTCACATGCTTGCTTCGATCGCATTCGGCCACGCACAAGCTCAGCAAAGGCATGGCGCCTTTGGGGCCGTGTGCCCCCATCGTGAGTGTCAGCTCTTGTTGCAAGGCGCTGGCCAAGCCTCGACGGTCAAATTCTCGGGCCTCAATTTTTTGCAGCACCAGCATCAAGGTCAAATCGGTGAACAAAAAGACATTGGGCTTGAAGTCTCTCAGCATGCCGTGGACCGGTTCGCTTTGAATCGCCTGGTTAAGTTTCAGCAAAAACTTGTCGCCCCAGTCGTGCCCACGCGTGAGCAGCATGTCGGCATAGTTTTGTGCGGTGATGGTGAGCAGCGTCACATGCTGAATGGTCGGATCTTTGAGCAAAGCGTCCACATGGTTGAGCAGTGCGCGACGGTTGGGCAATTGCGTGATGGGGTCAACGCGCATGCGGATCAATTCGATGCGTCGGTTGCGCCTGTCCAGCGCCTCAAATCGCAGGATGGCGAACAGGCAGGACACAAAAAGCAGTGCAGCGGGTGCCATGACGACCCGGCGCACCGTAGACCCCACAGCGTTTTTGTAGGGCAGCAGGGCAAATGGCACAGTACCACTGGGGAGTTGAGTCAGCCAAACGGTGAACAGCGCAGAGGTCACCAACGCAGTCACCATGCCAGCCCACACGATCAAGACCTGGCGAGGCTTAATGTCGGCCAGCTCGGTGCGGGAAAACCAGGGGTGCATCAAGATTCCGCCGACGACAATGATGGCCATGTCAATGCCGGCGCCAATGGGCAAAGCCCCATTTCCAAAGATAACGCGGGCACCGTAAATCAAGGCAAATGCCGCCCCACCGCCGCGCCAACCACCGATGACACCAGCCAAAAACAGCAAATCGAAGCGAATGGGGGCCGCGGACGGTGGCGGCAAATAGCGAGCCAACAAGGCACTGATGGCAAATCCGCTCATGCCCAAGACCAATGCATAGCGAAACCCAGCGGTGCGGCGGCTGGTCTCCACGTTGCGTGACAGCACGAGCACAATGGCCATGATGCCCAGCACACCCGCGTATTGCAGCAGGAAGTCTGGTACGGGTTTCAGCTCAAAAAGGATCAGCTCCCAAGTCAGCATGCTGTGACCTCCCCATTTGGTTTTTGGCGCGCTAGACAGATGCGCGATCGCCAAGAATAGCGACGAAAAACCGGAATGTGAATCAGTCTCTCATTTAATTGTCCAATTTAAGACAATCAAAATCAGTCAAGTAAATTCAAATTTGATAGCTACAAAGGCTTATGCATTAAGCCGAAACGGCTAGATAGCTTGCAAAAATTCCTCTTGCCAATAAGTCACTTAGCTTTGCAGCAAGTTCGCCAGATCAAAACCCGTGTCCTTCACCTGAGCAGGCGTGGGGGACACACCCAGGTCTAGCAGCTTGCGGGCTTGCAAATGGTCTTTGGTCGCGTTAACGCTGTCCACCGCCAGCAATTGTTCGCCCTTGAAGTGGTACACGCTGAAAGGGCCAGAGGCCATGTCGCCACGCACGGCCCAGGTGTCCGCCCCCATCGAGAGGCCTGCCATTTGCAGCTTCTTGTCGTACTGATCGCTCCAAAACCACGGCGTGGCGGTGAAAGGGCGCTCTGTGCCCAAGAGCGCCGCTGCGGCAGATTTGCCCTGCTCGGTGGCGTTTTGCACCGATTCCAAGCGCAGCAACGAGCCATCCGACAAACGGCGGGCGGTGCAGTCGCCGGCCGAAACAATTGCTGGGTCGCTGGTGCGGCCGCATTCGTCCACCACAATGCCTCGGTCGCATTCCAGCCCAGCGGCTTTGGCAAGTTGGTCGTTGGCCGACACACCAATGCCGACCACCACCAAGCCCGCAGCTTGAACCGTACCATCCGCCATGCGAACACCGCTCACGTAGCCGTCGGCACCCACTTCTAATGCCGCAATCTGCGCATTCAGCACCAGCTTGGCACCGTGGCTGCGATGCAGTTCTGCGTACCAGTCCGACAGGCTTTGCGCCAGCACCCGGCCCAATAGGCGGGGGGCTGCCTCCAGCACGGTGACGCTCACGCCCTTCTTGCGGGCAGTGGCCGCAACTTCCAATCCGATAAATCCACCACCGATCACGACCAAAGGCAGGTTCTTTTCCAGGCAAACCGCCATGCGCTCTGCGATGGCGCTGGCGTCGTCCCGGCTCCTCAAGGGCAAAACCCCTTTGGCGTCTGCGCCTGACAGCGTCAGCATGCGGGGTGTGGAGCCTGTGGCCAGCACCAGCCCGGTGTAGGGCAGGCTGCTGCCGTCGGCCAGCGTAACGGTCTTGGCCGCACGGTCTATTGCCATGACTTCGGTGTGGGTGCGCAGGGTGATGTTCTTCTTGGCCAGCATTTCTGGCGCGCGCATCACCAGTTGAATCGCCTCCATCTCACCGGCCAGCCACGCCTTGGACAAAGGCGGGCGGTGGTAGGGGCCGTGGGCTTCATTGCCCAGCAGGGTGATGCTGCCCTCGAAGTTGCCTGCACGCAGGGCTTCTGCTGTTTGCACACCGGCCTGACCGGCCCCGATGATGACGATGGATTTGGACATGGGTTCTTTATTCCTGTGTGGCTGGCAACAAGACCTTGAGACCTTCCAGCGCAGGGCTGGATTTGATCTGGCAGGCCAGTCGGCTGTTGGGGCGGCGCTCAGAGGCCACGTTTTCTAGCATGGCCAGTTCGCCCTCAGATGCAGGGGGCAGTTCGCCCAGTCGGGCTTCATCCACATAACAGTGGCATGTGGCGCAGGCACAAGAGCCGCCGCATTCGCCCAGGATGCCGTCCACGCCATTGGTGGTGGCGCCTTGCATCAGGCTCCAGCCATCGGCCAGGTTAACAGTGGTGGATTGGCCATTGGCCTCGATGAAAGTGATGTTCGCCATGATTTCAGAGTCTCTAAAAATTCAAAAAGCTGCCAGTGGACCGATCCACTTGGCAGCGTGTGTACAGCGCTTCAGGATACGCGCAGTTTAATTAAGAAACAGCAAGTTCGAGTACGAGTGGGCTGCGGAAGGTGCTGGACGGCATCCAGGCCAGTTGGTCTGCCACGCGCTTGTACTCGGGCACCACTTTGTGGAACTCGTCAAACGCAATCTTCACCGCCAGGCGTGCAATGGCCGTGCCAAGACACGCGTGCACCCCACCGCCAAAACCCAAGTGACCACGTGGCTTGCGGCCGATGTCGTACACATCGGGGTTAGGGTACTGGCGCTCGTCTCGGTTGCCAGAGCCATAGGCCAAGCAGACAAAGTCACCCTGCTTCATGGTTTGGCCGTGCAGGTCCACATCGCGCATCAGGCGGCGGCGGAAACGCTGGGCCGAGGTGTTGAAGCGCAGGCTTTCTTCAATCGCATCTGGAAGCAATTCAGGGTTGGCCACCACCGCGCGGCGAGCTTCGTCAAACGTGGCCATGTTGTAGGCGAACATCATCATGAAGCCGCCCAAGCTTTCTACCCCGGCCATGATCAGCGTGGTGGTGGTGAGCAAGACCTCGCGGTCGTCCAGGCGGTCGCCATCGACCTCGGCCAAGGCAAAGTTGCTGATCAAATCGTTACGCGGCTCTGCGCGGCGCATGGCGATCACCTTGGCGGCGTACTCCTGCATCCAGTTGTAGGCCGCAATGTGCTCTGGGCCTTTGGCTCGGGTGCGGGAGTCGCTCTGCACCATCAGCACGGCGTTGTCGCGCACGGTTTGCTCGTCCACGATGGCCTCATCGCCCATGGGCAAGCCAAGGGCCGCCATCAGCACCTTCACGGTGAACTGGGAGGACACTTCCTTGAAGTCAAATTGCTTGACGCCCTTGAGTTGACCAAAGACCTGATTGGCAACGTCGCGGATAGGCTCTTCCAGTGCCAGCAGGTTGCGCTTCATGAACGCATGCTGGATCAGGCCACGCAGGCGGTCATGCTTGGGTGGATCAGAACTGCCCAGTGTCGCGCCAGCGCGGCCAGGGAGTTCGGTCATCAGATTGCCGCTGGCGCTGGAGTAAGTCTGCCAGTCTTGCCCGGCAGACACGATGTCGGCATAGCGCGACAGCACCCACATCTGCGCCTCGGGGCTCCAGAAGCAAGGCTGCTCGTCGCGCAGGCGCTTGTAGTAAGGGAACGGGTCCGCGTCAACGGCGGGGGAGTAGGGGTCAAAAGCGAACATGTTTGTCTCCGTTTGAGGTCACAGGCATTCGGGCAGAGGCAACTGTAGTGATTGCTGCCTTTAGATGCACTGCAAAAAGTGTTAGGAAATCTTGTACTTTTTGTTCAAAATGAGTTTGTGAGCACTACCGCATCAAAGTCGACAAAATCCAGTCCAGCACCAATCTCCCCAGCCATCAACGGCGTACCCAGTTTTGCGCTGTATGGTGAGGCCGCAGAGCCTGGCGAAGAGATGCTGCACATTGAAGAGGTACAGTCGCGCAGCCGCCTCTACCGCTGGGAGATTGAGCCCCATGTGCACCATGGGCTGTACCAGGTTTTATGGCTGCAACAGGGCACCGCCAGCCTGGTCTTGGACGAGTGGCGAGGCGAGGTTTCAGGCCCTGCTGCCATTGTGGTGCCCCCCCGTGTGGTGCACGGATTCCGCTTTGCACCGGGGACTGACGGATTGGTACTTACCCTGAGTGCGCGGTTTTTGGTGGAGGGTGATTTTCAGGCTGTGGGCGAGGCCTTTCGCGCGCTGTTTGCAGCACCCGGTGTGCTGGATTTGGTGGATGACGCTGCCAGCGCAGAGCGCTTGAGTGCCTTGTTTCGCGAACTGGCGGCAGAGTTCAGCCTGCCCGCTTCGGCCGAAGCCCCTGTGGTGGGCTGGCTCGCCCGATCTGTGGTCTGGCGGCTGGCCCAGGCACGTGCCCAAGGCCAACAAGCGCCGAGCGAGCGAGCGCATCGCCACCAGGCCTTATTTACTCGCTTTCAATTGCTGGTGGAGCAGCATTTTCTGGAGCATTGGCCCATCGAGAAATACGCGTCCCGGCTAGGCCTGTCCACCGCTAGGCTCAACCGACTGGTGCAGGCCGAAGGCGCTCGCAGCGCGCTGGATCTGGTGCATGAACGCCTCACACGCGAGGCGTGCCGCAAGCTGATTTACGTGGCTGCCCCAGCAGCTAATCTTTCCGCCGAACTGGGGTTTGAAGACCCAGCCTACTTCTCGCGCTTTTTCAAACGACGAACGGGGATGAGTCCGCACAAATATCGCCAGTCGCACCGATAGCTTCAGACCACCGGGAGCGGTTGACACCGCAGTGTCACTTGTGCAGAGGATGCACTTTCTTCAATTGCTCGAACAGCGCTTCGGCAACATATCTGTGCCCCTGGGCGTTCCAGTGGCCATCTGTGGGGTAGTGCAAGTCTGGTCTGGTCTGAGGGCTTGGGGTAGCGAGATATGGCACGTTTTGACTTGCCAGCAGGCTATGCATGCGTTCAAGCCTGATTCCCTCAATTTGGACCAATACGGCATAGACCGGAATTCCTTTTTCGCGACAGAGTGCGATGGACTCTGATACCAAACGCTCTGTCAGACGTTCAGCATAGTCATTCAAGCCTGGCGCGTCGGTGCTTGTAGCCTTGATTTTGTGTGCATAGACGGCATAGGTCTGACGGACAAGCCCGTACAGGTGAGAGTCTGATACCCCCGGTATGGCATCAATGGCATGCTCAATCGTTTTGGCCCAACTCTGCTTGACGGGGAGTTCAATCAGTTTTGATTCTTGGTCTAGGCGGAAATACTGTTCCCGGATGTTGTCGTCATAGTCATTCACCATGATCTGCATCACCACCACATTGGCTTTGTATTGATCAGCTTCGTTCTTTAGCAGCTTGATCCAGCGGCCGTTGCCGTTATTGCCCATGCCGGTATTGACGACGGCTAAGGCGGATTCACCATAGTTTGCTTTCAGTTTCTGGCGTATCAGCGCTGGAAATTCTTCCCCATCGCTCACGCCATAGCCCATGGTGAATGAGTCTCCCAAGAACAGCACCGAGTCTGGAGTCGGGTGTGCTGGCTCTGGGCCCCTGAACCCTAAGGAGTTGGACGTGAACGCCATTTTGAACTCAGGTGTTTCCCGCACGGTGTGAAACTGTCTCTTGATCCGCTTACCCATGATGGGGTCATTGACGGTGAACTGCGCGCCTAGATCACGCACAGGTACAAACAGTCGGACGCACAGTTCTGCCGCCGATACGGCGATTGCGAAGCTTACGAGTAGCAATACTGCGTTTTTGAACCATGAGCCAACGCGACTCACATGGTCAACCGATGGGGTAGGTCTTCTTTCCATCACTGTATTTTGCATTCAGTTATTGGGTACGACAGACTCCAGTTCAAGTCGCAACCACTTGTGTGCCGGGTCATGCTGATGCCGCGCATGCCAGACCATGTACATGGGCATTGGCGGGCAGGTGATCGGCAGCTTGGCATTCGCCAGCCCCCGCAGCAGGTGGGATTGCAATCGCATCGGGGCAGTTGCGAACATGTCGCTGCCGCGCACAAAGGACGCGAGGCCCGCAAACCCAGGCACCGTGGCCACAAAGCGGCGTTTGATGCCGAGCTTGAGCATCCACTGGTCGATGTCGAGTGCCCGTTGCGGCTCGTACACCACGGTGACATGGTCTGCCGCCAGGTATTCGGCCCGGGTCTTGGGGGCGCAGCGCTGCGTCTCGTCATAAAAGACACGGTACTCGTCTTCAAACAGTCGCTTTTGCAAAATGTCTGCGCCGTCGGGTGGCCGTGGGCTGATGACCAACTGGCACTGTTCGTCGCGCAGCATCTCCAGAGTGGGCACGTTGGAAGGGATCACCCGCAGTTGCACACCAGGTGCCTGCGTGCGCAAGCGGGTGAGCATTGGGGGCAGCAGCAAATCACGCTGAAAGTCGTTCGCCGCAATCGTGAACACCGTGTTCCACCTGTCTGGTGCAAAGTCACCCGAGCGCGCAAAGCGCTCCATGGCGGTGAGCATTTCTCGCGCCTGCACAGCCAGCGCCTCCGCCCGTGCAGTGGCCACAATGCCGCGCCCCGACTTAACAAACAACGGGTCTCCCGTGATCGCACGCAGCTTGTCGAGCAAATGGCTGACGGCGGATTGCGTCACACCCAGCCGCTGTGCGGCGCCGGTGACGGACCCAGCCTCCACCACCGCCACCAAGAGCTGCATCAGGCGGCCATCCAAGTCTGAATAATCGAAATTGCTCATGAGTCATATCATGATTCATGTGTTTATCTTTTGCAAACGGCGAGGAATACTCGGGCCACTTTGAGACAACTTTCAGGAGATGAACAGTGGCACAAGCTTCCCCCCTGCCGAAGATTCCCGGCACCACACCGTTTGACGGCGAGCAGGCCAAAAAAGGCTACGCCCTCAACAAGATGTGCTTTTCTTTCAATTCGGCCGACTGCCGCAAAGAATTTCTGGCCGACGAAGAGGCCTACATGCGCAAGTACGGCTTGAACGAACAGCAATCTGCTGCAATTCGCGCCAAAAACGTGTTGCAGTTGATTGCTGCTGGGGGCAATGCCTATTACCTGGCCAAGTTTGCCGGCATTTTTGGCCTGGACATGCAGGACATCGGCGCCCAGCAAACGGGCATGAGCAAAGAAGAATTCAAGGCCAAGCTCGTGGCCGCTGGCAAGTAATTCCACCCCTCAATCCTCCGTGCCGTCGTTGCATCGCCTTGCCGTGCTAGTGCACTGTCTTCGGCGTTGCGCCTAGACACAAAGGATTGAGAAATGAAATTTTCAAAGGACACACCAACATGGCACAACTCATCGGCGGCCTCGGCACATCACACATCCCCGCTATCGGCGGCGCAATCCACAAGGGTCTTCAGCAGGAGCCGTACTGGAAGCCCTTCTTTGACGGTTTTCCTCCCATTCACCAATGGCTCGGCGAAAAGAAACCAGACGTGATGGTCATCTTTTATAACGACCACGGCCTGAACTTCTTCCTGGACAAAATGCCGACGTTCGCGGTGGGTGCGGCGCGCGAGTACGTGAACTCGGACGAAGGCTGGGGCATCCCGTCGCTGGAGCCACTGCGCGGCGAGATCGATCTGTCCTGGCACATCATCAACACCTTGATCGACAAAGAATTTGACGTGGTCACCTGTCAGGAAATGCTGGTAGACCATGCTTGCTCCCTACCACTCAAGCTGTTTTATCCTGAAGGCAATTACCCGGTAACGGTAGTGCCCGTCTGCATCAACACCGTGCAGTTCCCCTTGCCATCGGCCAAGCGTTGCTACGCCTTGGGCAAGGCCGTGGGCGAGGCGATTAAGTCCTGGGACAGCAGCAAAAAAGTTGCCGTGCTGGCGTCTGGAGGTCTGTCGCACCAGTTGGACGGTGAGCGCGCTGGTTTCATCAACAAAGAATTTGACCTGCAGTTTCTGGACAGCCTGGAGAGCAACCCCGAATGGGCCACGCAATTTACTGTGCATGAGTTGGTTGAAAAAACCGGGACGCAAGGCGTCGAACTTTTGATGTGGCTGGCCATGCGCGGCGCATTGGGCACCGGTGGCGGCTCTAAGGTGAAACGTGTGACGGGCAACTATCACATTCCCATTTCCAACACCGCCACGGCAGTGCTTGCGTTGGAAACGGTCTAATTCCGGGCAGATTCCGGGCAGATTCCTGCCCTATCGCGGCGGAGCAGGGTTCGCCGCCTCATACATCACACAGCTTTCTGCCATGATGCGGGCAGAAAGCTGTTTTTTGTATGACAACTCCATTTCTTCCGGTCAGTGCGGGTGCCCGGCTGTCCGTTCAGGTGGCCGACCAACTGGCTGCCCAGATTCATGCCGGTGAGTTCAAACCCGGCGACAAACTGCCCACGGAAGCCAAGCTGGTGGAGCAGTTTCAGGTCAGCCGCACTGTGGTGCGCGAAGCCATGTCGCGCCTCAAATCCCTGGGGCTGATTGAATCGCGCCAAGGCAGCGGTGTATATGTGAGTGCCAGTCCCGCCTTCGCCCCGCTGAACTTTGACGCACGCCATGCCGAATCCAAGGTGGCGGTGCTTCAGATGGTGGAAGTGCGCCGCGCGCTGGAGGCTGAAGTCGCAGGTCTTGCCGCCATGCGCCGAACAGATGCGGATGTGGCACGCATCCAGGTGGCCGTGCAGCAACTGGAACAAGCCGCCGCCGAAGGCCACAAGGGCGTCGACGAAGACGTGCTGTTCCACCGCGCCATCGCCGAGGCCACGCGGAACCCGTTTCTGATCAGCACGTTGGACTACCTGGCCCAGTTCCTCAAAGGCGCCACCGGTGTGACCCGTGCGAACGAGGCACGCCGTGCGGATTTCATGGATGCCGTGCGATCCGAGCACCTAGCCATTGTGCAAGCCATACAAGCGGGCGATGCGGTCGCCGCCCGCGCGGCGGCTGCTCGCCACATGGACAACGCCGTTGCCCGTATCGAGAACGCAGACCCCAGCTTCTGGCAGTCCGAAGGCGTGCAACTGGCGCACCCGCTGGTCTCCGGACAAGCCCTGTTGACAGGAAATTAAGTATCACCATACACTGGTGTATTGATCTGGAGAGCATGCCCATGAGTGAACTCGTCGTCCGACGCTTGCTGATTGACCTGAACACGCCTTTTGCCGCCCGCTGGAACGGGGGTGATGCGTTCCGGTCTGCGTTTTTCAATGCCTTGTCGATGAGCTTTCCCGTTGGCGAGCAGTACTTTATTGACTCGGTGCGCGAAGGCCTCAAGACGCTGCCAGAGGCAGAGCGTGAGAAGTTTGCGGTTGAAGTGCAGGGTTTTATCGGGCAAGAGGCAACCCACCGCCGCCTGCATGGGCTGTTCAACGGCCACCTGGCAAACCTCGGCTTTAGCAACGACATGGAGCGCCGTGCGATCAAGCGCATCCAAACCAACGCTGGACGCGACAAGCGCATTCACGTGGGCTCCACAGCAGCCACCGAACATTTCACCGCCATCTTTGCCGACTGGTTGCTGCGCCACCCCGAGGCATTGCAGGGTGCCGAGCCTCGCCTGCAAACCCTGTGGCAATGGCACAGTGCTGAAGAATCCGAGCACCGCTGCACCGCCTTTGATTTGTACAAGGCGATGGGGGGCGACCACAAGCACCGCATTTTGACCTTCCGCTACATCACGGTGGTGTTCTTGAGCGACGTGATGCGTCAGACGATTCGCATCCTGTGGCAAGACAAAAGCCTTTTCAAATGGAGCACCTGGCGCAGCGCGATGAGCTTTTTGTTTGCCAAGGACGGCATCATCCGTGGCAATGTGGGCTTGTGGCGTGACTACCTGTCGCCCGACTTTCACCCCAGCCAGCACAAGGCCGAGTTGTCTCAACAATGGTTGGCGGACAACCAGAAGCAGTACACCGTGGTGGGCGCGCCTGCCGCCCGTTTGACGCCGCAGGCCGCCTAAGGCATGACGGTCGCGTCCATCATCGCCCTGGTGGGCGTGCTGCTCTTTGCCCTGTTTTTGGTCTGGTACGGCGGCAGCGGCAAGCCCCTGACCGAGCAAGAGATCACTGAAGGTTTGCAGGCCCTGCGTGCGAACGATGACGACGCCGAAAAGATTGCCGAGGTAGAGCAACTGCTGCGCAAAGACGACGGCAAAGAGTTCGTCATGCAAAACCTGGTGCGTTATCGCCCCAAGGCGCTGTACCCGCCGGCCTACGCGCATTTGGGCGACGATCCGCGCGCCGCAGACAAGCGCTATGGCAAGGCCATTGTTTGGCCCTTGGTCAAGAACGGCAATGTGATGATCTTCATCGCCCGCCGTAGCGGCAGCTTTATCGAACCCGTTGGTGCAGACGTCTGGCACTACGTGGCCATGGTGCGCTACCGCAGCCGCCGAGACTTTTTGCGCTTTGCTGTTGAAACGGAGCGCTCAGACCTGTTTGTGCACAAATGGGCCGCCATTGAAAAGACCCATGTGTTCCCGGTAAAACCACTGATCAGTTTGGTGTTTGTGAGGGGTGCAGTCGCCGCAGTGCTGATCCTCGTTGGCACCCTGCTGACCCACCTCCTCAGCTGAAAGGCCCCACGATGAAGATCGCCAAACCCGTCAAGATTGCAGCACTTGTGCTTCTGGCCTTGGCGGGCTTGGTGTATGCCAACCGCATCCTCATCCTGCAGTATTCACTGGGCTGGTACACCGACATCCGTTATCCGCGCGGGCCCAACCAAGCCGTGCCCTGGCAACAAGGCCCGGCCACCGCAGACAAGCCTGCAAAGGATCGCCCGCCCAACATCATCGTCATCCTGGCAGATGACCTTGGCATCAACGATGTCACTGCACATGGTGGTGGCCATGCGGCGGAGGGAGTACCCACCCCCGCCATTGACTCCATCGCCAACGCTGGTGTGCGCTTTGAAAACGGCTATGCCGGCAGCGCGGTGTGCACGGTCTCACGTGCGGCATTGATGACAGGCCGCTACCCCTGGCGCTTTGGCGTGGAGTTCACGCCCACACCCGGCGCCATGGCCCGCGTGGCAGGAACTTTGTATGCCGACCCGAACCGCTTGAACAAAGTGGGGATCGATCAAGACAAGGCCAAAGCCAGCAAAGACTTCAACGACCTGGGCATGCCTGCCAGCGAGAAGACGGTGGCAGAGCTGCTCAAAGAACGCGGCTATCACACCCTGCACATTGGCAAATGGCACTTAGGCAGCACGCCAGACATGCGCCCCGGCAACCAAGGCTTTGACGAGACCCTGTTCATGGAAAGCGGCCTGTACCTGCCCGAAAAGTCCCCCGACGTGGTCAACTCCAAGCAGGACTTTGACCCCATCGACAAGTTTCTTTGGCCCAACATGCGCTTTGGCGCGAGCTACAACGCAGGCAAATGGTTTGAGCCCGCCAAGTACCTGACCGACTACTACACCGACGAGGCGGTCACCGCCATCCAGCGCAACAAGAACCGCCCCTTCTTCATGTTCCTGGCGCACTGGGGTGTGCACACACCCTTGCAGGCTTCTAAGGCTGACTACGATGCGCTGAGCCATATCCAAGACCACCGTCAACGCGTCTACCTTGCCATGATCCGTGCCGTGGACCGCAGCGTGGGCCGTGTATTGCAAACCCTGAAAGACGAAGGCCTGGCGGACAACACCATTGTGGTTTTTGCCAGCGACAACGGTGCACCGGGCTACACGGGCCTGACCGAAGTCAACAAGCCCTATCGCGGCTGGAAGCTCACGTTTTTTGAAGGTGGCCTGCGCGTACCGTACGTGATGCAGTGGCCAGCCAAAATTCCCGCTGGTATACGTTACAGCCCACCCATCAGCAATATCGACATCTTGCCCACGGTGCTGAGCGCTGCAGGCGGTGCCGTGCCGACAGACCGCCCCATCGACGGCGTCAACCTCCTGCCCCATCTGATGGACAAAACTCAAGTGCAAGCGCCACGCCCCTTGTTCTGGCGTGATGGCCCCTACCGCGCGGTGCAGTCGGACGGCTGGAAGCTGATCTCGTCGGAGCTGCCGCCCAAGCAATGGCTGTTTAACCTGAAAGACGACCCCACAGAAAAGAAGAATCTGGCCAGCCAAAACACCGACAAGTTGGCCCAGATGAGCAGCTTGCTAGAAAAGCATCACGCCAATATGCCGCCACCCCTCTGGCCGTCCTTTATCCAATTGCCCATCTCCATTGACAAGACCTTGAACCAAAAGGAAATTGCTGGGGATGAGTACACCTATTGGTACAACTGACACCATGACCAAATCCTTCATGAGCACATGCGAAGTCTGAAACGCGCCTTAATCGCCGTCTTGGCGGTACTGGCCTTGTTGGGCGGGGTTGCTTACCTCAAAGGCGAGCACATCGTGCTGGGTGCCGAAGGCTATGTGTTTGGCTACCCACTGGTCATCATGGATGTAACCCGGGTCAATTCGATTCAATTGATCGGGCCAGAGAACCAGCTCAGGCGTGTGCAGCAATTTCCCGATGCCAGTTTCAAAGACGTAGTTCGCCCTAATGTCGACACGCTCTACACCAGTGCCTTCATCGACATGAACGCTGGCCCCTGGGTGTTTGAGATGCCGCCCAACATGCAGCGCTATGAGCTCATGCCTTTCATGGATGCTTGGACCAATGTGTATGCGGTACCTGGCACGCGCACGAGAACGAACAAGGAAGGCCAAGAGGGCGCTCGGTTCTTGCTGGCTGGCCCGACGTGGAACGGTGACGTGCCCGAAGGCCTGCACCTGCTGCGCTCGCCCACCGCCATGACCTGGCTGATTGGCCGCACCCAAACCAATGGCGCGGCTGACTACCCCTTGGTGCGCGAATTGCAAAACGGCCTGCGCTTGCGCACCTTGGCCAATTGGCAGGCTGGCAAAGTGCCGCAAGACAAAGCCTGGACGCCCGTAGCGGTAAGGCCCATGCCGCCCATCGAACAAATGCAGGCGATGGATATTGAAACCTTTTACTCGCGCTTGGCGCAACTGATGGTGGCCAACCCACCTGCCAAAGCAGACGGCCCCATGCTGGTCAAACTCCAGCGCATTGGCGTGGAGCCGGGTAAGCCTGTGAAATGGGGCATCACAGACCGCTGGGCCATTGCCCTGGGCCGCTGGATTGCCGACTTCACCATTGCCAAAGAATTGAAAAAGCCGCGCGATCTGATGCGCGGTTGGGCCACGCCGCCTTCAGTGTTGGGCCAGTACGGCACCTTCTACAACACCCGCGCCGTGGTCGCCATGGTGGGGCTGGGTGCCAATTTGCCGCAAGACGCCACCTACCCCAACACGCGCGTGGATGCGCAAGGGCAAGCGCTGAGTGGCAACCACCGTTACCGCCTGCACTTCACAAAAGATAGCCTGCCGCCTGTCAATGCGTTTTGGTCGGTCACAGCCTATGGCCCGGATGATTTTTTGATCGACAACCCGCTCAAGCGCTACGCGTTGGGCGACCGCGACCCACTCGTTTTCAATGCCGATGGCTCGCTGGACCTGTGGATACAGGCAGAGGCTCCAGGCGCCGAGCGCCAAGCGAACTGGTTGCCGGTCAAGTCAGGCCAGGCCTTTTTGTTAAACGCCCGTTTGTACTGGCCTAAGAAAGCAGCGCTGGATGGCAGTTGGGGCATGCCAGCGGTAGAGCGCGTGGACTGAGTCGCTCCTGTGACGGGTTTGCCCGCGCAGCCCTCGCATACTTGCCGTTTTCCCTTTTTTAGCTAGGAGACACGGCCCATGAAGACACGCATTACCGAACTGTTTGGCATCGAGCACCCCATCATCCAGGGCGGCATGCATTACGTGGGCTTTGCTGAGCTGGCGGCTGCTGTGTCCAATGCCGGTGGCTTGGGCATGATCACGGGCCTGACGCAGAAGACGCCCGAGTTGCTGGCCAACGAAATCCGCCGCTGCCGCGAGATGACGGACAAGCCCTTTGGCGTGAACCTGACCTTTTTGCCCACGGTGTCTTCACCCGACTACCCGGGCTATATCAAAGCCATCATCGACGGTGGTGTGAAGGCGGTGGAAACCGCTGGCAACAACCCGCAAAAGTACTTGCCTGCGCTGCATGAGGCAGGCGTCAAGGTGATCCACAAATGCACTTCTGTGCGCCATTCGCTGAAAGCCGAGTCGATTGGCTGCGACGCGGTGAGTGTGGACGGTTTTGAATGCGGCGGCCATCCGGGTGAGGACGATGTGCCCAATTTCATTTTGTTGCCGCGTGCGGCGGATTCGTTGAAGATTCCGTTTGTGGCGTCGGGCGGCATGGCCGATGGCCGTTCGCTGGTGGCGGCCTTGGCGCTGGGGGCTGAGGGCATCAACATGGGCACGCGCTTTATCGCGACCCAAGAGGCTCCCGTGCATCAGAACGTGAAGGACGCGATTGTTGCGGCGACCGAGTTGGATACGCGCCTAGTGATGCGGCCCCTGCGCAACACGGAGCGTGTGCTGTTGAACGAACCCGCCAAGCGTCTGCTGGCCAAAGAGGCGGCGCTGGGTGCCAGCATCAAGTTTGAGGACATCATTGACGAGGTGGCGGGCGTTTATCCGCGCATCATGACGGAGGGCCTGATGGAGTCCGGCGTGTGGTCTTGCGGCATGGTGGCTGGGCTGATTCATGACGTGCCCACGGTCAAGGAATTGATCGACACGATCATGCGGGATGCGGATGCGATCATTCGTCAGCGCTTTGCTGGGTTTGTGGGTTAGAAAAGGCTGTTACGGCATATTGGGTGTGCGGTTGTAGCTATTGAATTTGTAGTATTTTGTGCTTTCGTTCTTTGGGTGCTTGATGCTGGTGGGGGATCAGGCGAACGGGGTACTCTGTCCACTACGTGTCCCCCGCCTTCGGCTCCTCCTCTACCTTCGTGGTCAGAGCACCCCGTCCACCTGATCGGTCGGGGGCTGTTGGTGCATGGGTAAGATGGGCGGCAGACTTTGGAGGGTGCGATGGCAGATGAGGAGAACTTGGGATCAAGAATCGATGCGGGATGCGAGGCAATTTGCGTGGCACACGAGCTGCAGAGCAGCAAATTTTTTGTCGTCTAGCGGCAGGAATCCTGAAATAGATTCTTGGCTGCATATAAGTTAAACCTCATGCGAAGACACTTGGCGCTAACGCTTTCGCTTTTGGCGATCGGCTTGTACGCGGCCTCACTTTTCTATCCGGCATTTGCATGCTCCTCGAAGAGCTTCCTCGGCTACGAGGTCCTTGCAATTGGCTGGGCAGGCTTATTGGCGCTTGATCCTCGGTGGTTCGCCAACATTGGCTTCTGGGTCCTTATGTATCGTACGTTGTCGTCAACTCGTCGGATAGCTCCCAGGGCGCTGGGAGTGACGGCGCTACTGGCGATCACTAGCTTTATTCCTGCGGCTGGCTGCGCCGCGCGCGGAGGAGCACCAGGTATTTCGACAGGTTTGGCGCTTGGCGGGTTCTTGTGGGTGGGTTCGGCCGTCATCGCCTGCTTCTCGAATCTTGCTGTAGTCGCCAGGGTGCCTGATTCAACACTTGCTACAGTCGAAGGCAGGAATGGTTAACTGGTCGGTCGGCACAGACACCCAGCAGCAGAAAGCGGCTTCGCCGCTGTTGCTGCGTGCCGGGCAGCTTCAACGCTAGGCCTCAAGCAGTCCATCTCAGCCATGGAGCACACCGGTACGCAACTCTACAGTCGCGGCTTCTTTGAGTTGCAGCTCGCGTTCGCAGCGAAGGTCGCCTTGCTCTCGGGCTGTCCACTGTCCGAGACAGTCGGAACGCATACAAACATTTACGTCAGACTTGCGATGGGTCCGCGTCTCGATCCGGCCAGTCCGGACTGGATGGCATACACGTCGGAACTGGCCGTTGCGCGAGACCCGGTGGCGCTCACCTACAGGTTGTACTGCCAGCGCGCTCATATGCGAGCTGGCCCCACAGTCACTGTGTCGGTTGGCCGCTTTGGGTATGCGCATGTGGATCAAGATCACGTGCGCTTGCACTTCGATCCAAGTGGACAAACCCCCGACTCACCGCTTGCACTCTCGAACCAAGTGCGCAGGCGGGAGGAGCTCGTTGCACTTCTCCAGCACGTGGTCGCCAGCTGCCCTCGAGTCCGCGTGATTGGAGCGTCATGGCTCTACAACATCCCGGCGTACCGGCGCATCTTCCCTCAGCCATACCTTGATCAACTACACCCCATTGAGCCTCCGTTCCAGCGAATGCCGCTGTGGGGCCAGTTCCTGCGCCGTGATGGGCGGCTTAGAGACGATCCCTCAGCGACTTTCCGCAAGCGTCTAGCGGCAAGCACAGGCGTAGATGATCTCGCTTCATGCTTCCCATTTCAGGTCCTTATGGCAGTGGTGCCAGCGGCGCAAATCTTGGAACAGTTAGGGTGCACCTGGGGCGAAGCCGAGTGATGCCACGCCGCCGTCCCAGCGTTACCTCGAATATCAAAATTAACGTGAATATGACCGCCCCCCTTCACATTGGAATCGTTGCTTGTTCAGCCGAAGGCGCGGCGCTCTGCTACCGCACCATTTGTGCCGAAAGCTCAGCCCTGCTTGGGCCTCACGCGCATCCGGAAATTTCATTGAATTCCTTGTCGCTGGCCGACTATGTCAAAGCGCTGAACGCAGGTGACATGCAGGGCGTTGCAGACCTGATGCTCAACTCTGCTAACAAGCTGGCCGCTGCCGGGGCAGACTTTCTTGTGTGCCCCGACAACACGATTCATCAGGCGTTTTCATGGGTGCAAGACCGCTCGCCCTTGCCTTGGCTTCACATTGCTGAAGTTGTGGCCAATGCGGCTGCTGAACGTGGCTACAAAAAGGTGGGCTTGACGGGAACCCGTTGGTTGGTGTCAAGCGAGGTGTATCCCGAAAAGCTGTGCAATCAAGGCATTCAGTGCGTTCGGCCAAACGACGCGGAGCGCGATGAAATTGGGCGACTCATCATGGATGAGCTTGTCTATGGCGTCCTCAAAGTTGAGACCGTCATGCGTTTTCAAGCGGTTATCCAGTCATTGAAGGCAGCAGGCTCCGAAGCCGTCATTCTTGGATGCACTGAAATTCCGCTCATCATCAATGACCAGAATTCACCACTGCCAACCCTGGATTCAACACGTCTGCTTGCCCGCGCGGCGCTGCAAAAAGCCATCAAGCGTCGATAGTTCGGGCTATCTGTTCGGCGCAATGGTTCCCCATCCGGCTTCAAGCACCCCACATAGGCACGCATACCAGGGTAGGCAGGCGCAGGCCGATTCGCGCGAGCTTATGGTTTGCTGCGTGTCGGCGGTGGCATACGCTTCGAAGCGCGGGCTATTCACCGATGCCGTTCGCGAGCGTGGCCGGAGAATGGCTATCCTGGTGTGCGTGCCGGTGCTGGCAGAGGCCACTACCCAGATGTTCAATGCTCAAAAACAAGCTTTCGGCAATGCAGATAAGTCCAATAAGCTATCAAACTAGAAGCAATTTCATCGGCCGTATTTGCCGATACCATGACGGTTTTTATCGCAAATTCTCATCATGACCACCGAAGACAAACCCAAAGGCCCGGCGTCTTACTTTCCTTCGATTGAGCGGAAATACGGTCAACCCATACGCCACTGGCTGGACTTGGTGGCTGGGCTCAAAGACATGAAGCATATGGAGATGGTGGCATGGCTCAAGTCCGAGCATGGCATGGGGCACGGTCATGCCAATGCCATCGTTGCCTACGTCTTGGCTTCAAAGGCTAAGTGACTAAAGTAGGCGAATTACCCAGAACCCGATATGACTCAACACACCGTCGAATACCGCCACAACTACCCGCTGGACCCGCTTGATGTGGTCCGCGTGTTTGATCAATCTGGCCTCAAGCGCCCAACGGGCGATTTGCCTCGCATTGCGCGCATGTTTGCCGCGCCCAGCCTGACGCTGTCTGCATGGGTGGAGGGCAAGTTGGTGGGTGTCAGTCGCTCACTCACAGACTACGCGTATTGCTGCTATTTGTCGGATTTGGCGGTTGATCAGGCATACCAAGGTTTGGGTATCGGGCGGCAGCTGGTTCGTCGTACGCAGGCCATCATTGGGGACGAGGTGTCATTGATCTTGCTGGCCGCACCGAACGCGATGTCGTACTACCCTGCCATTGGTTTTGAGGCGGCGACCAGTGCGTTTCTGATCCGGCGCAAGCTTTAGGTTTACCGTCCCTACCGGGGCTCAATAATCTGTACAAAAATTACCGTTTCGGCATTCCTGATAAGCATTTGTAGCTACTGAATTAGTAGCAAATCAGTGCAAACGTTTCACCCCGGCTTTTGCTTGCCCACCAGATAACTGGAGATGATCCGCTTGAAATACGCCTTGGTCTGCGGCGTGCTGTTGGGTCGACTCAGGGCTTGGTAGCTGCCGACAATCGCCAGGTAGAACAATGCCGCCAAATCCGATGCCGCTTTAGGGTCACCCGTCAGGCGCAAGAACTTGGTTTCAAACAAGCGCATGCGCATCTGGTCAACATCGGCCAGCATTTGTGCCACTTCTGGCGCGCGTCGGCCAAGGCCGCGCAGCGCTAATTCAAACCGCATGTTTTCCAACTGCACGCCTGCGTGCTCCAGTGCGGCGTCCAGCAACGCTTCCAGATCTGCCGCCGGGTCGTCCGGTGCGTTGGCCTGCAGTTGTTGGTCAAGCTCGATTTCGCGGGCCAGCCAACGTTCTACCAAGGCTTTGATCAGTTCGGCATGGTCGGCAAAATGCCAGTAAAAGCTGCCACGCGTCACGCCCAGCGCGTCGGCAAGACTTAACACCTTGGCATGGTCAAAGCCGCCTTTCACCACAGCCTGAAAGGCGGCGTCCAGCCAATCATCACGGGTCAGGCGCGCGCTTTCGGCTTTTTGACTCGCGGGTTGAGAGGAGGCAGACTTCGGGGCAGGCATGGTGATGGAATCGAGTCTACCTGCACAAACCCGTCTTTACCCTGTCTGCGTGAATACCCTGCTAGGGCGGCGCGGGTTTGCCCCTACACTTTGTGGATTCCATACACATGTGTACTGAAAAAAGGATTTGCCCTTGTCAATCCGTAGTTTGTTGATGCCCATGGTGTCGCAGCGTTTGCTGTCGCAAGAGCGCTTGCTCAAGAAACGAGCGGCCGCAGAACGCGCACGCGTTGCCAATGGATTGCCGCATCAACTGCATTACTTTCACCAAGTCGATGATCCTTACAGTGCTTTGGTTGCGGCCTGTTTGCCGGATTTCTTGGCGCGCTATGCGATACAGCTGGTGCCCCATGTGGTGGGCGAGCCGCCTGCCAACGCAGCGCCCGAGCGCGACAAGCTCAAAGCCTACAGCCGTCGTGATGCTGAATCATTGGCCCGCCATTGGGGCATGGGGTTTCGTGATCCGGGGCATCAGCCAGACGCCTCTGCCACGCAGTTGGCCCAGCGCATGCTGGTGTCGGCGATTCAAAGCGATCAGTTTTCTGCGGTGGCGGGCAAGATAACCCGCGGCTTGTGGCGTGGGGAAGACTTCAGCGCCTTGAACTTGCCTTTGGGGGACGCGGCGCTTGCACAGGCCCATGTGAGCGCGTCCACCGCATTGCGCGAACAATGGGGGCACTACCTGGGCGGCATGTTCTTCTACTGCGGGGAATGGTATTGGGGCTTGGACCGGCTCTACCACCTGGAGGAACGTCTTCAAAGCCTGGGGCTGCAAAAACCCGGCGTCATGGGAACGCTGTTTGCGCCGCCACCAGACTTGCAACACGATTGCGCCCCTGCACAACCCACGCATATCGACTACTTCTTCTCCCTGCGCAGCCCCTATTCCGCCATCGTCACGCCGCGTGTGTTTGCGCTGGGGCGGCATACCGGCGTGCCGGTGCGATTGCGGTATTTGTTGCCAATGGTGATGCGGGGTTTGCCCGTGCCCAAAATCAAAAGCAGCTATATCGCGCTGGACGCCGCACGCGAAGCGCGTGCACGTGACATCGCCTTTGGCCGCGTCAACGATCCGGTGGGCAAGCCCACAGAACGTGGCCTGGCGCTGATGCCCTTGGCCGAACGGCTGGGCCACGGGCAGGCCTATCTGCTGTCGTTCATGAAAGGCGTATGGGCCGAGGGCATTGATGCGGGCAGCGACCGAGGCTTGCGCCGCATTGTGGAACGTGCGGGCCTGAGCTGGGGCGAAGCGCAGGACGCTTTACAACAAGACGACTGGCGCAGTGTGGCAGAGGCTAACCGGACCGAGATGTTTGGCTTGGGCCTGTGGGGTGTGCCATCTTTCCGGGTGAACCAGCTTTCCGTGTGGGGGCAAGACCGGTTGTGGGCGGTGCAGGAGGAAATTTGTGGCCAGCGCCAGAAAGAAGCGTCATGAGGGTGAAAAACTTTGTCCTGGCGATGTTGGTTTTGCTGGCGCTGTCCGCTTCTGCAGCGCAAGCGAAGGTAAGCGCCAAAGAGGCAGCAAAGCGACCCAACATCGTGCTCATGTTGGCCGACGACTGGGGCTTCAGCGATGTGGGTTCCTTCGGCAGCGAGATTGCCACACCCAATTTGGATGCCTTGGCGCAGAGGGGCACGCGCTTTTCTAACTTCCATGTCAGCGCGTCATGCTCACCCACGCGTGCCATGTTGCTGACCGGGGTGGACAACCACCTCAACGGTGTAGGCAACATGCGTGAATCCATTCCGCAGACCCACGTGGGCAAGCCGGGGTACTTGAGCGTGCTCGACACCAATGTGGTCACGGTGGCTAATCTGCTGCGCGACAGCGGCTATCACACCTATGCGTCGGGCAAATGGCATGTGGGCAAGGCGGAGCACAACCTGCCGCCCGCGCGTGGGTTTGAGCGGTCCATCGTGCAAGGGGACAGTGGTTCAGACAACTGGCTCACCGCGCAACGCTATCTGGACTTGACCGACAAGGTCTACTGGTTTGAAGACGGCAAGCCCGCCACCATGCCGGTGGAGTATTACTCGTCCGAGTACTACGTCAACCGCGCCATCGAGTTCATCAAAGGCAGCGCGGGCGACGGCAAACCCTTCTTCACTTACCTGGCGTTTCAGGCCAACCACATTCCCGTGCAGGCGCCCAAAGCGTTCATTGAAAACTACAGCGGTAAATACAAAGACGGCTGGACCGCGCTGCGCGAAAAGCGCCGTCAACGGGCCATCGATTTCGGCCTGATCCCCAAAGACACGCCCATGGTGACCATGAAGACCACCGAGAACTGGGACGCTTTGAGTGATGCGGACAAGGCCCTGCAAGCCCGGCGCATGGAGGTCTACGCCGGTATGGCCGAGGCCATGGACTTTCATGTAGGGCGGCTGGTGGCTTACCTCAAAGAGAGCGGCCAGTTTGACAACACGGTTTTCATGTTTTTGTCAGACAACGGCGCCGAGGCGTCTGACCCTTACAAGGTCTTGTCTGCCAAGCTGTGGCTCAAGTGGTATTACAGCAGCGACATCAAAGACCTAGGTGCACGCGGTGCCTACAGCATCATTGGCCCCAGTTGGGCCAGTGCGGCAGCGTCGCCTTTGAGCACCTACAAGTTCTATTCAGGCGAAGGTGGCATCCGGGTGCCGCTCATCGTTTCCGGCTTGCCTGGCATTGCCGCTAACGGTATTCACTCCAGTTTTACGCATGTGAAAGACATCGCACCAACCTTGCTCGACATTGCCCAGGTGCCACGCAACACGGGCAACTACCAAGGTAAAAGGGTCGAGACCATGACCGGCACCAGTTTGATGCCGGTGCTGACGGGTGGCGCGGAACGAGCCCACCCTGTAGACGAAGCCATTGGCTATGAGTTGTCGGGCAATCAAGCTTTGTTCAAAGGCGATTTAAAGCTCATCAAGGTGATTCCGCCCGTGGGTGACGGCCTTTGGCATCTGTTCAATATCCGCACTGACCCTGGCGAGGTGAATGACTTGGCGGAAACAATGCCAGAAGAATTCAAAACCATGCAGGCGCAGTACGCCGAGTACGCCAAAGCCAACGGCGTCTTGCCTATGCCTGATAGCTATGACCCGATTCAGCAGGTGCAGATCAATGCACTGATCAATGTCTATGTGCCGCGGGCTAAAGCTTATGTGCCGCATGTGTTGCTGGTTTTTGCAGCGGTTTTTGGCTTCATTTTCTGGCGTCGCAAAAGGCGTGTGGCGTGAGCACTGCTGCGCTGTTTGACAGCCCGTGGCCCGCTGAAGATGGTGGCCCTGCGCGCTTGCAAACGCCGCGTTCGGGCAGCGCATTGGCGCTGAAACCCGGCGAGAGCTTGCGTTGCACATCGCGCAGTACCTTGCTGTCGACCATGACCGTCCTCGGAGCACCGGGCGAGGTGTTTTTGTTGACGCATTCGGCACTGCGCGCACATATCGGTTTGCCCACAACAGCCTGTGTGGAACGCATTGACCCGGTCAGCTTGAAAACTGTGTGTCGGTCGCCACGTCTGCCGGGTGGGCCGATGTGGCCTGGCGGCATGGCGGTGCACGGCAATGGCGACTTGTATGTGGTGTACGGGCGCTATGCCCATCGCTTGAACCTTCAGTGCGACTTGTTGACCTCACGCAAGCTGCCTGTCAATCAGCCGTACAACTCTTTCGTGGTGTTGGCCAACGGCTTGCTGGTGACCAAGAATCTATCCAAGACGGATGCCGCTGTGTTGTCTGTGTTGGACCCTGACGCTTTGCAACTCGTGGGGGAAGGCGTGTCCTGTCCAGAGCCTTCGGTTGCTAGGCTCAGTGCAGTGGGCAACACGATTTACGTTGTCGGTGTGCGCAGCATCTTCCGCTATCACTGGGACGAGATGCAAAGCACCTTGGCGCTGGACCACACCTGGCGCCATGACTACGCGACGGGCACCGAGCAGAGCTTTGGCTGGGATGTGGTTCTGGACGGACAAGACGCCTGGTTCATGGACAACGGCGACCACCGCTACCGCATTCGCATGATGGGTGCAGGTGTAAAAGCCAGTGCGAATCGCCTGATCCGTGTGTCGCTCACAGATGCCGCAGACCACCAGGCTTGGCCCATCAGCGGCGTGCCTTGCGGCAGCATCACCAATCCCCCGCTGATCGATGTACAGCGCCAGATTGTGGTGGCCTTTGATTCGGCCAACAGCTACCTGCGTGCCTGGCGGTTTGACCGTGGGCAGCGCAGCTTGCAGCCCTTGTGGGAGAAGCATCCTTTCGGTGCTGCGAGTCACATGATCCTGTACCCAGGTACAGGCGAACTGGTGGTGAATGACTACCGCCGTCTGGGCGAAGAGGTTTGCGTTCTCAACATCGAAACAGGGGCAGAGCTTGCCCGTGTGCGCGTTGGTGGTTTGACCCAAGGTGTGGTGTTCCCTAGCCCCGGTTGGGGGCGTGATTTTTACTGGTCTTCGATGGGTCGACTGGCCCATGTTGTTGTCGAATGAGCCGATTTACTGAGTGAGTTGAATACATGAAACTGCGGAAAATATTTCTCTATGGCGCTATCGGCCTTGCGGCCACGGTGGGTGTGGTCCATTTGTTTCGTGTCCCGATCTCGTTGGCAGTGGCATCCAAATTTGCTGCCAAGCGCATGGCTGCGGATACCCAAAACGAGTTGGCCGACGGTCTGCATGTGGGCCTTTGCGGTGCAGGGTCACCGTTCCCTGACGACAAGCGCTCTGGCCCTTGTACGGTGGTGGTGGCGGGGAAGCAATTGCTGGTGTTTGATGCGGGTAGCGGTGCGGCGCGCAATGTGGGCAAGATGGGTTTCAACCTAGGGCGGGTGAATGCGATCTTTTTGACGCACTTTCATTCAGACCACATTGATGGCTTGGGCGAAATGATGTTGCAGCGCTGGGTGACGGCGTCGAACAAAACCCCTGTTCCTGTCTATGGTGCGACTGGCGTAGAGCAGGTTGTCAATGGCTTGGTGCAGACCTACAAGCAGGACCAACATTACCGCGTCACCCATCATGGCGACGCCACCATGCCGGCCAGCGGCTTTGGCGGCACACCCATGCCCTTCGTGACAGACGCTGACAAGCCGCTCACGGTGATGAAGGAAGGTGACCTGGAGGTTGTCGCTTTTGCTGTGGACCATGGCCCCGTGCACCCGGCGATTGGCTACCGCATCAGTTACAAAGGCCGCAGCGTGGTGATCAGCGGAGACACCAAGAAGTCAGCGACCGTGCAGCGCGAAGCACAGGGGGTGGATCTGCTTTTGCACGAGGCCTTGTCCACACCGCTGATGGCGATTTTGAAGGACGCGGCGACGCAAGCTAACCGAAGCAATCTGGTGAAGATCTTTGACGACATCCTGAACTACCATGCGTCGCCAGAAGAAGCGGCCGAGGTGGCGCGGGACGCCAAGGTGGGCTACCTGCTTTACAACCATATCGCACCGCCCCTGCCTCTACGCGGAATGGCAGATGCCTTTGTGGGCAAGGCCGACACGATTTACACCGGGCCCATTCGGGTGGGGGAGGATGGCGACTTCATCAGCCTGCCCGCAGGCTCCAAGGCCATTGAACACCGCAAACTCTTTTAGGTCGCAGCATGACAACATTGCCAACTGTTCACGAAGTCTTGCGCACGCCAGATGCCTGCTTTGCCAAGCTGCCCGACTTCCCTTTTGAACCCCGATATGTTGAACTAGGTGGTCTGCGCATTGCCTACATCGACGAAGGCCCGCGCGACGGCGCCGTGGTGCTGCTGATGCATGGCGAGCCCAGCTGGTCTTTTCTGTACCGCAAGATGATTCCTGTGCTGGTCAACGCAGGATTTCGCGTGCTGGCACCAGATCTGGTGGGGTTTGGCCGATCCGACAAACCCGCAAGGCGCGAGGACTACTCCTACCTCAACCACGTGTTGTGGATGAATGCTTGGTTGCAGGCAGTGGATGCCAAGCAGATCACCCTGTTCTGCCAGGACTGGGGCTCGCTCATCGGCTTGCGCATGGTGGCAGCCGAACCCGACCGATTTGCCCGCGTTGTCCTGGCCAACGGCGGTTTGCCCACTGGAACCACTGAGGTGCCGCAGGCGTTCAAGATCTGGCGCGCGTTTGCGCGCTGGAGCCCCTGGTTTCCGATTGGGCGTATCGTCAAGGCGGGCTGCTACAAAGGCCTGACGCCAGCAGAAGTGGCGGCTTATGACGCGCCGTTTCCTACCCGCAAGCACCAGGTGGCGGCGCGCGTGTTCCCAGGCTTTGTTCCCACCACCCCCAACGACCCCGAGCGTGCGAACAATGAAGCCGCGTGGGAGGTCTTCAAGCGCTGGGAAAAGCCCTTCCTCACGCTCTTTAGCAACCGCGATCCGGTGACCCGTGGGGGGCACAAAATCTGGCACAAGCTTGTGCCCGGTGCCCAAGGCCAGCCGCATGCTGTCACGCGCGATGCAGGGCACTTTTTGCAAGAAGACAAGGGAGAAGAAGTCGCGCAAGCGATTGCTGCCTTCATTCGCACGACCTGAAATGGCAAAGGCATACACGGCGGGTCGCCCGGCATCAGGGCAAACCCGAGTGGAATTGGTTCATCAAAATTTGTATGATGACCATATCAATATAGTCTTTGAGGCGTCGCAGTGAGCAATAAAGTTGGTGTTATCGGATTGGGTGCCATGGGGAGTGGCATGGCGGGGTCGCTGCGGCGTGCTGGCTTTGACACTGCTGTATTCGACATCCGTACCGAGGTGGCCCAAGCCTTTGCCAAAGAAGGCGGCACGGCCTGTGCGTCGCTGGCTGAATTGGGCGCGCGCTGCGATGTGATTGTTTCCGTCGTGGTCAATGCTGCGCAGACCGAATCGGTTTTGTTTGGGGCGGATGGTTGCGCTGCCAGCATGAAGCGCGGCAGCGTGTTTGTGATGTGCTCCACCGTGGACCCCAACTGGTCTATTGCATTGGAAGCGCGCCTTGCGGCGTTGGGCATTTTGTACATCGACGCGCCAATATCCGGTGGCGCAGCGAAGGCCGCCAGCGGCCAGATGACGATGATGACAGCCGCTTCGTCAGAAGCCTATGCCAAGGCGGGTGACATGCTGGATGCGATGGCTGCCAAGGTGTACCGCTTGGGCGACAAAGCCGGTGCGGGCAGCAAGGTCAAGATCATCAACCAGTTGCTGGCCGGTGTGCACATTGCCGCCGCGGCGGAAGCCATGGCGCTGGGCTTGCGCGAAGGTGTGGATGCTGACGCCTTGTATGAGGTCATCACCCACAGCGCAGGCAACAGTTGGATGTTTGAAAACCGCATGGCCCATGTGCTGGCGGCCGACTACACGCCGCTGTCGGCGGTGGACATCTTCGTCAAGGACTTGGGCCTGGTGCTCGATGTGGCACGGGCCAGCAAGTTCCCGCTACCGCTGTCCAGCACGGCGCACCAGATGTTCATGCAGGCATCCACCGCCGGGTTTGCCCGCGAGGACGACAGTGCTGTGATCAAGATATTCCCGGGTATCACCTTGCCCCAGGCCAAGTGAGTCCCCTAAGTTGCTGACTGTGCAAGAAAACCCCGATGCCTTGGCGAAGGTATGCATCGGACAATACAACTTGTACGACCACTTTTCGTGCTTTTCCTCAACCCTCTGGAGACTTTGAATGAATTTGAACCGTCGTTTCACCGCCATCGGCCTGGCTTGCGGCATGGCATTGACCTTGGGCCTGTCAGCCCAGGCGCAGACCAACATGAAGATCAGCATTGCTGTGGGCCAAAACTCCCACCAGGGCGTTGCCATTGACGTGTTTGCCAAAGAAGTTGAAAAACGCACCGCTGGCCGCTACAAGGTTCAAACCTTCTACTCGGGCGCGCTGGGTGGCGAGCGTGAATACATTGAGGCAGTCCAGCTGGGCACCCAAGAGCTGGCCTTCTCCTCCACTGGTCCCGTGCCCAACTTTGTGCCAGAAACCAAGATTCTGGACATTCCCTTCCTGTTCCGTGACAAGGCCCACGCACGCGCTGTGCTGGATGGCCCCATCGGCCAGGAAATGCTTGCCAAGTTTGAACCCAAAGGCTTCAAGGCCTTGGCATGGGGTGAAAATGGCGTTCGCCACATGACCAACAGTAAGCGCGCAGTGAATGCCCCTGAAGACCTCAAGGGCCTGAAGATGCGGACCATGGAAAACCCCGTGCACGTGGCCGCTTACAAAGGCTTTGGCATTGTGACCACACCCATGGCTTTCCCGGAAGTGTTCACCGCTTTGCAGCAAGGCACGGTTGACGGCCAGGAAAACCCCTTGTCCGTGATCATGGCGTCCAAGTTTGACCAAGTGCAAAAGCACCTGAGCCTGACGGGCCACGTTTATTCACCCGGCATCTTCCTGATGACCAAAGCTGCGTTTGACAAGCTCTCAGCTGACGACAAAAAAGCCTTCCTTGAAGCCGCCAAAGAAGGTGTAAAAGCCAACCGCGCCCGCGTGGACGAGGATGACGCCAAAGGCGTGACCGAATTGCGCAGCAAAGGCATGAACGTGGTCGATAACGTCGACAAAGCCAAGTTTGTAGCTGCCTTGGCGCCGGTGTACGCCGAGTTCGACAAGCAGTTCGGCAAGGCCACCATCGACCGCATCCGTAACTTCAAGTAAGCCTTTGCGCATCGGAATCCCATGAAAGAGACTTTCCTCAAAATCGAGAAAGCCACCACCGGCTTTTCCATGGCCGCAGCATGCGCCATGCTGGTGGTGGCCAGTTCGCTCGGCATGTTCCAGATCATCATGCGCTTCGTGCTGGAGCGTCCTGCTGAATGGACAGAAGTGCTGATTCGCTTCAGCTTGATCTGGATGGTCTTCATGGGGATCCCGATGGCGTTTCGCCAGGGGGCCATGGTCAGTGTGGACGTGGTCTACCGCTGGAGCCCACCGGGCGTCAAACGGGTGCTGGACTTTGTGGTCACGCTGGCGGCCCTGTCGCTGATTTTTGTCACCATTTGGTGGGGCTGGGACTATGCCAATCGCGGCAAGGTGCAAAGCATGATTGGCCTGGAAGACGTGTCCATGTTTTGGGCTTACCTGGCCATGCCAGTGGGGGGGCTGTTCAGCGTGATCGGCATCATCGGGAATTTGCTGGATCCACAGCGCATGGAACTGGAGACAGCACAATGAGCGTCGTCATGTTAATCACGATGGTGGTGTGTTTTGCACTCACCATCTCGGTGGCTGTTTCTATTGGCTTGGCGTCGATTCTGGGCATCCAGATCGGCAACCTGAACATGCTGATTTCGGTCAAGGAGATGTTCTCTTCGATCAATAAATTTCCGCTGGCGGCCATTCCTTTCTTTATCCTGGCCGGTAACCTGATGGAAACCGGCGGCATCTCGCGCCGCCTGGTGGAGTTTGCCAAGAGCCTGGTGGGCGGTGTGCAGGGCGGCTTGCCCATGACCTGCGTGCTGACCTGCATGATTTTTGCAGCGGTGTCGGGCTCGTCTGTGGCCACCACCTTTGCGATTGGCGCGATTCTGATTCCCGCGCTCATCAAGCACGGCTACCCCACCACTTACGCTGCTGCCTTGCAGGCCACCAGTGCGGAGCTTGGCGTGATCATCCCGCCCTCCATTCCCATGATCTTGTACGGCGTGAGTGCCGAAGTGTCGATTGGCGAACTCTTCATCGCTGGCTTTGGCCCGGGCCTGCTGATCGGTGGCGCCTTGATGGCTTTTGTGTGGGTTTACTGCAAAATCAAAGGTTGGGGCAAAAACGATGGTGACGGCCGCTTGAGCGTGGGCCGAGCCACCTTGCAGGCCAGCTGGGCGCTGATGATGCCCGTCATCATTCTGGGCGGCATTTACGGTGGGGTGTTCACTCCGACCGAGGCCTCGGCAGTAGCTGTGTTCTACGCCTTGATCGTTGGCATGGTGATCTACCGCGAGATCAAGTTGGCAGACCTGTTCAACATCGTGCGCAAGTCCGTGATGTCCAGCGCGGTCATCATGTTCATCATCGCCAATGCGGGCCTGTTTGCGTTTTTGATCACCCGTGCGGGCGTGCCAGAGGCGATTGGTCATTGGCTGGAAGAGGTGCTCAAGTCGCCTGCTTACTTCCTGTTGGGGGTGAATGTAGCCCTGTTTTTTATCGGCATGTTCATTGAAACCAGTGCCGCCATCATCGTGCTGGCCCCTATCCTGGCGCCTGTGGCGATTCACTTTGGCATCGACCCGGTCCACTTCGGCTTGATCATGGTGGTGAACCTGGCGCTGGGCATGATCACACCGCCCTTTGGTGTGAACCTGTTTGCCGCCTGCACGGTGGCACGCATCTCGCTGGACAGGATGATCAAAGACTTGATCCCGTTTGTGCTGGTGATTCTGGCCTGCCTGATGGTCGTAACCTACGTGCCGGGGCTGTCGCTGGGACTGCGCGATCTGGTTTACAAATAAGGAGCAGCGATGATCAAGTTAGGCTGCATCGCCGATGATTTCACCGGCGCGACGGACCTCGCCAACAATCTGGTTCGCGCCGGCATGCGGGTGGTGCAAACCATTGGCGTGCCTGCCGAGCCCTTGGCAGCTGATGTCGATGCGGTGGTCGTGGCGCTCAAATCCCGCACCATTCCTGCAGCTGAGGCTATTTGCCAGTCATTGGCAGCGCTGGCTTGGTTGCAAGCACAAGGTGCGCAGCAGATTTACTTCAAATACTGCTCCACCTTTGACAGCACGCCTGCAGGCAACATTGGCCCCGTGACCGAGGCCTTGATGGCGGCGATGGGAACCACCTTCACCATTGCCACGCCAGCTTTTCCGGACAACCACCGCACGGTATTCAAGGGTTACCTGTTTGCTGGGGACGGACTGCTGAACGAAGGTGGCATGCAAAACCACCCGCTCACGCCCATGACTGACCCCAATCTGGTCCGTGTATTGCAGGCGCAATGCAAGGGCAAAGTTGGATTGATTGATTATCGTGCGGTCGCGCAAGGTGAGCAGGCCATCCGCACCCGCATTGCGCAGCTTCGCAGTGAAGGTGTGAGCGTTTCGATTGTCGATGCGGTGTCCAACGATGACTTGCATCGGCTGGGGCCAGCGCTCAAAGACATGCCACTGGTCACGGCGGGTTCTGGTGTTGCGATTGGCTTGCCTGCTAACTTTGGCTTGGCACCGAACGCATCCGCGAGCCAATTGCCACCCGCGTCAGGGCTGAAAGCCGTGGTATCTGGCAGTTGCTCTGTTGCCACCAACGGACAGGTTGCAGCTTTCAAGCGCGCAGGTTTTCCCGCGCTGGGGCTGGATCCGTTGCAAATGGCAAGCGGTGCTAATGTTGTCGATCAAGCGCTGGCATGGGCTGCACCACTGTTGGCAAAGGGCCCCGTTTTGGTCTATTCCACAGATGAACCTTCTGCCGTTAAAGCCGTTCAGGCACAACTTGGCGTGGAAAAAGCCGGGGCCATGGTCGAGCATTGCATTGCTGCCATTGCCCAAGGCTTGGTCAAACTCGGCGTGCGCCAGCTGGTGGTGGCCGGCGGCGAGACCTCGGGCGCCTGTGTGCAGGCCTTGGGTATCAGCCAAATGCAGATCGGCCCGCAAATCGATCCAGGCGTGCCTTGGTGTCATGCGCACAGCCCACTGACTGGCGCAGAGGGATTGCATTTGACGCTGAAATCCGGCAACTTCGGTCGTGAGTCCTTCTTCAGCCATGCGTTTGATGCCCTTGCTTAGTGTGAAAGCCAGTCTGCGGCCATGAGAATCGCCCTTGCCCGTGAAGAGATTTGCCGTGTCGGCAAGAGTTTGTTTGACCGTGGCTATGTGCATGCCACGGCGGGCAATATCAGTGTGCGTTTGGACGAGGCGGACGGCGGCGGGTTTCTGATCACCCCCACCGATGCCTGTCTGGGCTTCCTGGACCCAGCGCGCCTTGCGCATGTGGATGCCAAGCTGAATCAGCTTAGCGGTGATAAAGCTAGCAAAACGATAGCGTTACATGACCGTATATATGCCGCTAGCCGTGTTTTCGATACAAATACACGTTGTGTGATCCATACCCACAGCACGCATTGCGTAGCGCTGAGCTTGCGAACCGACCAGCCGGAATTGCTGCCAGCCGTCACGCCCTACTTTGTGATGAAGGTCGGCCATGTGCCGCATATCCCTTATCACCGGCCAGGTGATGTACAGGCCGCCGCGCTGGTGGCGCAAACCATCACTGACTACGGCCAACAAGGCCGCCCGATCCGTGCGGTGATGCTGTCGCGCCTGGGGCCGAATGTCTGGCACGACTCTCCTGCCGCTGCCATGGCCACGCTGGAGGAACTCGAAGAGACCGCACGCCTGGTGTGCTTGGCGCCTTCGCCAATTCCATCTCTTACCGAAGAACAAATTCAAGAACTGCGCGCCACGTTTGCGGCGCGCTGGTAATCCGGAGTTAAACCCATGCCTCAATTTGCTGCCAACCTGTCCATGCTCTACCCCGAGCTGCCTTTCTTAGACCGCTTTGAGGCAGCAGCCAAAGACGGCTTCACAGGCGTTGAATACTTGTTTCCTTATGCCTTTGATGCCATTGAACTGAAGGCTCGTCTGGACGGCAATGGTCTGCAGCAAGTGCTGTTCAATGCGCCGCCCGGCGGTGTGGACCGCGACAGCATTGCCGCCGCCTGGGACAAGGCGGGTGACCGGGGCACCGCCAGCGTGCCGGGTCGCGAGGCCGAGTTTCGTGCCGGTGTGGCGCTGGCGCTTGATTATGCCGAGGCGTTGAACTGCCCACGCATTCATTTGATGGCAGGTCTGCTGCCCGAAGGCGCGAGCCGTGACGCCGCGCATGCTGCCTATGTGGCCAACCTGCGTTGGGCTGCTGCTCAGGCGGCGGCGCGCGGGCGGGATGTGCTGATCGAGCCGATCAATACGCGCGACATTCCCGGTTTCTTCTTGAATCGGCAGGACCAGGCGCACAACATCGTGGCCGAAGTCGGTGCCAGCAATTTGAAGGTGCAGTTCGACCTGTACCACGCACAAATTGTCGAGGGCGACCTGGCCATGAAGATTCGCCAGTACCTGCCTACGGGACGCGTGGGGCATTTTCAGATTGCGGGTGTGCCCGAACGGCACGAGCCCGATGTGGGCGAGGTGAACTACCCCTACCTGTTCAAGGTGATCGATGAAGTCAGCGCCCAGTGCGGCTGGCAGGGCTGGGTGGGTTGTGAATACCGTCCTGCCCGCGGCGCGCAGGTGGGTGGTACCAGCGAAGGCCTCGCTTGGTTCAAAAATTTGAGCAAAAAAGCCATTTAAACCCACAAATCTGGGTGCTTTCCCGCTGAATGGTCGCATCGCGCGGTCTAAGCGGGGCACGTAAGCATTGGCAAGAGGCTAGACTTCACGCTTTGCTAAACGTGAATCACTGCCATGCTGCGGGTGCTGCGCTTGCGGGCATGACACCGTGCCTGTTGACTCTATGCTGAAACTGGGCTGTATAGCCGATGACTTTACCTCTGCGCTTGACTTGGTGAACAACCTCGTCACGGCAGGCATGCGCGTTGCCTTGGCGCGCAGCGTGCCGCAAGGGCCGCTGGAGCGTGCGTTTTCAGATGTGGACGCCGTCGTTGTCGCGCTGAACACACGCTACGCGCCACCTGCTGAGGCGGTGGTGCGGTCCCTCAATGCGCTGGTCTGGCTTAAGGCTAGCGGTGCCTTGCAAATTTACGCTGCCTTCAGTTCCACATTTGACAGCCGTTTCGCTGGAGAACAACCAGGCAACATCGGCCCCGTGATGGATGCGCTCATGACCGCACTGGAGACTGATTTCAGCGTGATTTGCCCAGCCAATCCGGAGCAATTCTGTACGGTTTACAAGGGTTACCTATTTGTGGGCGACACCCTGTTGAGCCAGAGCGCTATGGCTCAACACCCGCTCACACCGATGACGGAGTCCAGCCTGCTGTCGGTTTTGCAGGCGCAGACGCATCGCAAGATCGACCGCATTGACCACCCAGAGGTGGCGGACAGCAGCGTCGCAATTCAGGAACGCATGGCAGAGCTTCGCTTGACGGAAGTGGAAGTCGCCCTGGCGGACGCGACGTCTTCCGACGATCTGGTGCGCCTGGGCCATGCGGTGAAAGGCATGAGTCTGGTGGCAGGCAGCGCCGGTCTGGCCATCGGGCTGCCCGTAAATTTTGACATCTTGCCCTCTGACCGTGCTGGCGAATTGCCACCCGCAGGGGGTTACGCCGCCGTGGTGTGCGGGAGTTGCTCTGAGCTCGCCGCCCAACAGGTGCAGCATTTTCATGCGCAAGGTCACCCCGCCATGGCGATTGATCTGCTCAAGGTGGCCAAATTTGGCCCCACCCGGGTGGCTCAGGCGGCGGCGACCTGGGCGGCACCTTTGCTCAAGCGAGGGCCTGTGTTGCTGTATTCCACGGCGGATGGGGAATCGGTTGCGGCGGTGCGGTCCCTGTTGGGTACAGAGAACGCCGACAAGCTGGTGGGCCAGTGTCTCGCCGAAATATCGCTTGCGCTGGTGCAGACGGGCGTGCGGCGACTGGTGGTTGCCGGTACCCACACCGTGCAATCCTGCATGAAGGGCTTAGGCGTGAGTCAGTTGCGCGTGGGCAACCCCGTCGACCCAGGTGCGCCTTGGTGCTACGCGAATTTTGTGCCCGCCACCAACGCCGCCGAGACGACAGTCGCACCCGGTAGCAGTGCTGCGGCCGTAGAAGGCCTGCATTTGTGCCTGAAGCCCGGCAGTGCAGGTGCTGAAGATTTTTTTACCCGTGCATTTTCCATGCTGTAGAACAGCGAACGCTTTGGAGAAAAGAACATGAACGCACCCTTACACCGAGAGATTCCTGGCGCTATGCTGGACACGGCCGCCGCACTGGCGCAAGTCAGCGCAGCGTGGGACACAGACATTGTTCACCGCCTGAGTGACTACATCACCATCCCTGCCAAGTCACCGTCTTTTGATAAAGACTGGGTGGCCAATGGCTTCATTGAGACTGTGGTGCGCAATGCCGCAAGCTGGATCGAAGCGCAGAAAGTGCCCGGGTTGACGCTTGAAATCGTGCGTTTGCCGGGGCGCACGCCCGTCTTGTTTTTCGAGATCGAAGCCACTAAAGCGCAGAGCAACCAGACCGTGCTGATGTATGGCCACCTCGACAAGCAGCCTGAGTTCTCCGGCTGGCGCAGTGACCTCGGTCCCTGGACGCCTAAGTATGACGACGGCAAGCTGTATGGGCGCGGTGGCGCTGACGATGGTTACGCGGCTTACGCCAGCATTGCCGCGGTGCAAGCGCTGAAAAGCCAGAACCTGCCCCATCCGCGCATCGTAGGTTTGATCGAAACCTGTGAGGAATCGGGCTCCTACGATTTGCTGCCTTACATCGACGCCTTGCGCACCCGGCTGGGTGAGGTGGCACTGGTGATATGCCTGGACAGCGGTGCAGGCAATTACGACCAGTTGTGGCTGACCACCAGCCTGCGCGGCTTGGCAGGCGGCACACTGAAGGTGCAGGTGCTGTCCGAAGGCATTCATTCTGGCGATGCCTCGGGCTTGGTGCCCAGCAGCTTTCGCATCATGCGCCAGGTGCTGGACCGCCTGGAAGACAGCGCCACAGGGCGACTGCTCCCCGCCAGCTTTCATTGCGAGGTGCCTGCCGAGCGTTTGGCGCAGGCCAAAGCCACCGCCGCCATTTTGGGTGAAGAGGTTTACAAGCGCTTTCCCTGGGCGCACTACGACTGCGAAGGCTCGAGCCGTTTCACCTTGCCCACCACGACCGATCCGTTGCAGGCGCTGCTGAGCCGCACCTGGGCACCCACACTCAGCGTTACTGGCGCAGAAGGCTTTCCGGCCATGCAAGATGCCGGCAATGTGCTGCGGCCCTATACCGCATTCAAGCTCAGCCTGCGCTTGCCGCCGCTGGTGGACGCCGCCCGCGTGGTGCAGGAGATGAAGGCCCTGCTGGAAGACAACGCGCCCTATCAGGCCAAAGTGACGTTTGAGGGCGGAGGTGGTGCCACGGGTTGGAACGCGCCTGACACGGCACCGTGGTTTGAGCAGGCTTTGAACGCGGCCAGCCAAGCGCACTTTGGCGCACCTTGCGGCTACATCGGCCAAGGGGGGACGATTCCGCTGATGAACATGCTGAGCGAAGGCTTCCCCAAAGCCCAGATGATGGTTTGCGGTGTGCTCGGACCCAAGAGCAATGCCCATGGCCCCAACGAATTTTTGCATGTGCCCTATGCCAAGAAGTTGACGGCCGCTGTGGCTCAGGTCATGGCCAGCCTGCCATGAGCGTGCCCGGACCGAGCGGTCTTTTTGTTCGGCACTGGCCTGTTCCCTCCGGGGATGCCATCCGCGCCATGATTGTGCTGGTGCACGGCCTGGGTGAACACATTGGTCGGTACGAGCGCTTGGCCAAGCAACTGAATGCCTGGGGTTTTGCGGTGCTGGGATACGACCAATACGGCCATGGGCAGTCTCGCGGCGACCGGGGTGCCATGCCCACCGAGTCCCGTTTCACGGAAGACCTCTATGCCATCCTGGCCTTGGCGAGGCAGCGCGTACCAGAATACACGCCGCTGCTGGTGTTGGGCCACAGCATGGGGGGGCTGGTGGCCAGTCTGGCCGTTGCCTTGAATCCTGAAAAAGTGGATGGACTGATTTTGTCGTCCCCGGCTTTGGACCCTGGGCTCAGTCGCTTTCAAAAGCTTCTGGTGGCAGTGCTGCCGCACTTGGTGCCCAACTTGCGCGTGGGCAATGGCTTAAACCCTGAATACATTTCGCACGACCACGCAGAGGTAGAAGAGTACAAACGTGACCCCTTGGTACATGGTCTCATCAGCGCCAGACTGGCAGGGTTCATTGCCGAACAAGGCCCTGTGGTGATCGAGCAAGCGCCCTTGTGGCAAGTGCCCACTTTGCTGATGTACGCCGGGCAAGACAAGTTGGTGAACCCGCAGGGCAGCCGAAACTTTGCGCGCGCGGCCCCCGTAGCGTGGGTGACCACCAAGCGATTTGACTCGCTTTATCACGAGCTTTTCAATGAAATTCAGACCGGGCGCGAAGAGGTGATGGTCGTGCTCAAGCGCTGGTTAAACGAATACTTTCCACCGTTTCTGGATGAAAAACGCCCGAACCTGCAAGAGATTCGGGCGAAACTGGAGAAAAACTAAAAAGTTCAGCGCTTGGCGAGCAGTCCGCCCAGCATGCCCATCAGGTCATCGCTGTTGCCCAAGCCGCCTGCGGGGGCTTGGCCATGAGGGGTCAGTTGGTCAATCAAGCCCGGCAGGATTTGTGACAGCGCACCAGCGGCGTCGCCATGTCCCAAGCCCAATTGCGAGGCGATCTGGCCCATGGTGTCCTGGCCCAAGACTTGGGTCAGCTGGTCGCCATTGATCGGTTGGTTCTGGCCAGAGCCTACCCATGAATTCATCACGTCGCCCATGCCTGCTTGGTTGAATTTGGAGGCCAAGCCGCCCAAACCGCCTTGCGAGCCATTGTTGGCCAGCATGCTGGTTACCACGGGGATCAGCATGGGCAGCAGTGCCGTCAGGTTCAAGCCGCCTGCGCCCCCTGCCTGGTTGTTTTGTTGTTGCTGTCCACCCAGCACGGCGCCTAAAACGGAATCAAGTAAACCCATGGTGAAACTCCTGTGATGCAGATAAAGAACCCGTGGACTATAGCCTCGGGCGTTCTAAAAAGGGGGGCTCCGTCCTAGGGTAGCAAGGAACAAGTCCACGTTTTTGGGTTTTAGGTAGGTCGGCGTGCCAGCCAGATCATGGCCATGGCCGTGATGGCCACGGGCAGGAGTGAACCATAGTTCAGCAAGGCCCAGCCTTGGGTGGTGACCAGCAGGCCTGATGAAAACGAGGTGATCGCCAAGGTGGCGAACACAAAGAAGTTAAGTGCGCCCTGGGCTTTGTCTTTTTCCTCCGGCGTGTAGGCCTTGAGCGACAAGGTGGTGCTGCCCGTGAACAGGAAGTTCCAGCCCAAGCCTAACAAGAAGAGTGAGATCACAAACTGGTGCAAGTTGGTCCCGGACAAGGCCACAGCAATGCAGACCAGGTAAAGCACCACACCAACCGACATGATGCGCATGGCCCCAAACCGCTTGATCAAATGCCCGGTAAAGAAGCCCGGTGCAAACATGCCAATGACGTGCCATTCCAGCACCAAAGCAGCGTCGCTAAAAGGCAAACCGCATTGCTGCATGGCGATCGGGGTAGAGGCCATCAACAAGTTCATCACGCCATAGCTCAACGCTCCGGTGGCGGCCGCGACTGCAAACAGGGGCTGGCGGATGATGACCGACAGGGGTCGACCACCTTCACTGCTGCTTTTGCTGACAAAGGGCGGAAACTGAATGAAGCCAAGCACCGCCATGGCCAGCAAGGCCACTACCGCCAGCGACAGATAAGCACCGGCAAACGGCACCGAAGTCAGGTCCCGTGTGAACGAGGCCATGTTAGGCCCAATGACCGCGCCAATCAGCCCCCCGGCCATCACCAGGGAGACGGCTTTTTCGCGCGCTGAAACCTCTGCCAACTCGGCGGCCGCAAATCGGTACAGGTTGGCATTGGCGCTGTAGTAACCCGCGACCACCGTGGCAAAACACAGCAACCAAAAGCTGCGCTCATAGGCCGCAAAGGCGCACAGCAGCGCGGAGAAAAAGGCCACCACCAGCCCCAGTTGAAACGAACGCTTGCGACCAAAGCGGGCCTGCGAAAACGCCACCGCCTGCGTAGACATGGCGCTGCCCACCACATAGCCCATGACCGGGAGCGTGGCCATCCAGCCCAGCGGGGCCAATGACAGCCCCACCAAGCCATTGATGGCGATGAAGGTGACGTTGTTGGTGAGGAAGAGTCCCTGGCAAAGCGCCAGCAGCCACAGGTTTCGGTTCATGTTTTGACTCAAAGGTTCAGTGTAATGGCCGTCAACGCTGCCAGCGCAGCAGTTTCAGCCCGCAGCACCCGTGGGCCTAAGCTTGCAGGCGAAAAACCCATCAATCTCGCGCTGCTTTCTTCCGTCGCGCTGAGGCCCCCTTCGGGCCCTGACAGGAACGTGATGGGCAGCGACGTCGATAATGATTGCCGCCACTCCGCTGCGCCAGGTTGGAGCGACAGCACAAATCGCAGGCCTGGTCGGTAGCCTGGTTTGGGCGCTGAACTCGCGGCAATAGTGCTTGCGCTGTCGCCAATGCCAATGCCCGTGTCAAGGCATCCTGCTTGTGTCTTGAGCCATTGCTCCAAGTTGAGTACGGGGTGAACCGTTGGCACACGGTTGCGGCCGCATTGCTCGCAGGCCGCCACCGCAATGCTTTGCCAGTGCGCCTGTTTCTTGGCGGCACGTTCGCCACTCAGGCGAAGCACGGTGCGCTCAGTCATCAGGGGCTGGATGCTGGCCACGCCGAGTTCGGTGGCTTTTTCGACCAACCAGTCCATGCGCTCATTGGCGGGCATGCCCACGGCCAGGTGAACGGCTTGAGCGGCTTCGCGCTCAATGGCCTGATGGCTGTTGATTTGCACCTCGACGTCGCTGCGGCCCATGCGCAGCACGGTCGCCTCAAACTCACCGCCTATGCCCATGCCGCCATCGAACAGCGTCAGGGTGTCACCCGGTTGATGACGCAATACCTGGACATGGCGTGCTGCAGCGTCGGTCAGCACCAGTGTCTGGCCTGATTGCAGGACTTGAGGGCAGTGAATTCGAGGCATTGCTATAAAAAGTAGAGCTATAAATGTACGCTGAATATGCCGTAACGGCCAATTTAGGCAGGATTTTTGATCGATTTGCGCAAGGACAAATGCTGTGCGCCCGCAAAAGCAATACAGCTGATCACGCTGCCCAAAAACAAAACCGCAACGCCCCACCCATAGTTGTGCGACACCGCCCACAAGGCGCCGACCAATGCTGGCGTGATGGCGCGCCCAATGGCCAGCGGCAAACCCAGCGCGCCATTGAGCGACGCCACATGCTGGCGGTCTACATACTGTGCGATGGCCGTGCCTTTGACGATGGTCATCATGCCATTGGCCAAACCAAACAGGGCCGCAAAGGCAAGTGCAAGTGCCAACACGGCAGGCCCAGCCGCACCAGATGCAGGGGCCGCCCACATCAGCAAGCCCAGGACAGAAAGCGAGATGGGCATCAGCATCACGATCAGCAAATTCACCCGGTGCAAGTCAAACTGACCTTCCAGTCGGTACAACATCAGGCGGCCCAAGACTTGCAGCACGCCAATGCCCGCAGGCACCATGACCACCCAAGTGGCGGGCAGACCTTGTTCCTGCAACAAGGGCACCAGATGCGCAGGAATAGCAGCCGTTACTGCCATGCCGAGAGCCGAGAAAACACCAATAAGCCAAAACACCCGGCTGCGCAGTAGGCTGCTCAAGGCCGCCGATTGCGCGGGTGCGCCGTGAGCCCGGGGCGGTGTGCGGGGTTCACCTTGCAGAAAGTGCCAGTGCAAGGGCAGGCACACCAGGACATGAAACCCGGCCAGCACCACCAACATGTAGCGCCAGCCAATGGCTGTGATCAACCATTGAATCAGGGGAATGAATACCGTGCTGGCAAGCCCACCTAGAAATGTAAGCGTGATGATGGCGCGCCGAAAGTCCTGCGGAAAGCGCCGGGTTACCACGGCAAAAATGGGCGTGTACAGCACGCATGACAGCGACAAGCCGAGGCAAATCCACACGGCATAGAAGCCTGCCAAGCTTGTCACCTGCGTGTGGCCCAGCAAGCAAAGGGCCACCAAAACCGAACCCACACTCATCACCCTGCGGGCGTGTCCACGGTCAATCCAGCGGCCGACGGGCAAGGCAGCCGCGCCTTCGGCCAAAAGCATCAGGCTAAACCCGATCGAGCTTTGGGCTCGGTTGATCTGGAGCACCGCCTCGATGGGCTGCACCAGCAGCCCAAACAGGTAAAACGTGCTGCCCCAGGAAATCAGCTGAGCAAGCGACAGGCCCAGCAAAAAGCCACGCGGGGCGTCAGACAAAGACGTGGAGTGTTCAGACCCGGCCAAATGCGTACCCCGTCACGGCCTGGATGTTCTCCACTTTGTCAAGTAAGCGCAGCAAAGGCGTGAGCTCACGGTAGCGGGCCGAGGTGCCGCGCAGGTATTGGATAAAGCGGGGGGCATCGGCCAGGTACTGGGGTTTGCCGTCGCGCAGGGTCAGGCGGGCGAAGATGCCGGCCACTTTCAGGTGGCGTTGCAGGCCCATCCATTCCACTGCGCGATAGAACGCGCCAAAGTCTTGGTGCCAGTCTTCAAAGTCCATCAAACCCGCTTTGCGCGCCTGCTGCCAATAACGCACGGTCACGTCGATAACATAGGGTTCATCCCAAGTCCAAAACGCGTCGCGCATCAGGCTGGCAATGTCGTAGCAGATGGAGCCGTGCACAGCGTCCTGAAAATCCAGCACGCCGAGCGGCGCACCGTCGGCCACCGGCATCATCAGGTTACGTGGCATGTAGTCGCGGTGCACATAAACCTGGGGCGCGGCGAGATTGCGCGCGACCACCGTGTCAAAGAGCTTGTCCAGCGTAGCGCGCATTTCGGTGTCGATGCTGACGCCTTTGTGCTGCGTCAAATACCAATCCGGGAAAAGCGACAGTTCGCGTCGCAGCAGGGCTTCATCGTAGGGCGGCAGCACGTCGGGCTTAGAGGCGAGTTGCCACTTGATCAAAGCATCGGTCGCCTGACTGAACAAGGCTTGCACGGCGAGGGTGGGCGTATCTTGGGGGTAAAAACGGTCGCCCAGCGGCGCTGTGGTGGCCTGGATGTGCTGCATCAAGGTGTGTTGCCCCAAATCACTGAGCAGCATGAAGCCCTGGGCTTCGTCCCAGGCCAGGATTTCGGGGGCCTGCAGGCCTGCCTGCGCGGTCAGTGCGGCGACTTTGGCAAACGGCTTGCAGTCTTCCTTGTCGGGTGGCGCATCCATGACGATGCGCGAGCCAACGCCGGGCAGCGTGCTGTCAATGCGCAAGTAACGGCGAAAGCTCGCGTCTGCCGATGCGACCCGCAGGCTGGCAGGCTGCAAGCCATGTGCAGAGGCCAAACCTTCTAGCCAGTGGTTAAAGGCCAATTGCCTGCTGGGGTCAGTCCAGGCGGGGCTGGGGGAGGTGCTGGGGGCGATAGGTGTCACGGAAGGTCTCTCATGGATAATCCATTCTACAAATCTACCCGTCGTGCCTTTTCTGCTGAGTTAACGGTCACTCTGTTAGCGCCTCCTTCGCTCCATGCTTCTTCCCGCTACTGTTTTTTGGCCTCGGTGCTTTGCGCTCACGCAGTTGGCGCTGGCAGCGCTGCTGATGTGCGGCCAGGCCCGGGCCCAGACGCAAGACAGCAGCGAGCCGGGTTTGAAGTTAAAGGACAGTCGGCTTCTGGCTGAGCAGTTGTCTGCCGAGCAGCAGCGCGATCGCCCCACCTTTTTGCGCGGTGACCGCATGTCGGGTCGGCCTGAGCTGGATACGCTGATCGATGGCAATGCTGAGCTGCGGCACGGCAATACGGTGATTCGCGCGGATCGCTTGGAGTATTACCAGCCGGATGACCTGGCCAAAGCCCGTGGCAATGTGCGCATCAACCGCAAAGGCAACGTTTTTGAAGGTCCGGCGATGGAGCTGGAGGTGGACGCTTTTCAGGGTTTCTTTACCGCACCAAGCTATCGCTTTTTGAAAAATGACGCCTATGGCAAAGCCAGTAAAGCGGAGTTTTTGGATGACTCGCACACCATCGTTTATGACGCCGACTACACGACGTGCCAGCGTGAGAACAGCCTCAGCTGGCTACCTGCCTGGGTACTCACGGCCAACCGGATCAAGTTGGACAGTGAAGAGGACGTGGGCACCGCCGATGGCGCCAAGCTGCGGTTCAAAGGCGTGCCCATCTTGCCCATTCCGGGTCTGAGCTTCCCGCTGAGTGACAAGCGCAAGTCAGGATTTTTACCGCCCACCTTGGGCCTGGATAACCTGAACGGCGCCGAAATCACCCAGCCTTATTACTGGGACATCGCGCCAAACCGGGACGCCACCATCACGCCGGCGCTCATGTCCAAGCGTGGACTTAATTTGGGAACCGAGTTCCGTTTTCTGGAGCCTTTGTACCGAGGGCAGTTGCGCTTTGACCTCATGCCGGGCGATAAGCTCCGCGACCGAACCCGCTGGTCGGGCAACTACACCCAAACCGGGTTATTGGACGCCAGCAGTTTGGGCCTGGGCGGTCTAGGTTTGAATGTCAACCTGAACCGGGTCAGCGATGACAACTACTGGCGAGATTTTCCGCGCGCCATTCCCGCGCTGACCCAGCGCCTGCTGCCAAACGATGTGCTGATCAACCGAGCTTGGGGCGACTTCAGCATGGCCTTGCGTACCCTGAAGTGGCAAACGATTCAGGATGTGAGTTCGCCCATCACGCCGCCCTATGACCGCCTGCCCCAGCTCACGGGCCGCTACGCACGCAGCAACATCGGACCGGGCCTGGACATGGTGCTGGAGGGCGACGCGACCCAGTTTTCGGCCAATCGGGTTTTAACGAACCAACCCAACGCCACGCGCTTGTATTCCCGCGCACAGATCAGTCGACCATGGCAAACGCCGGGGTGGTTCTTCACGCCCAAGCTGCAGTGGCACGCCACCACTTACGCATTTGACGCGCCCTTGAGCAATGGCGAAACCAATTTCAGCCGCTTTGTGCCGTCCTATAGTTTGGACAGTGGACTGGTGTTTGAGCGCAAGGCGGATTACCTGGGCAGGTCTTTTGTGCAAACCCTGGAGCCGCGGGCGTTTTATGTCTACACGCCGTACCGCAACCAGAGCGTGCTGCCGCTGTATGACACGGGCGCGACTGACTTCAACTTTGCCACCATCTACACGGAGAACACCTTCGTTGGCAATGACCGCATCGCGGACAACAACCTCCTGACCTTGGGTGTGACCAGTCGTTTGTTAGATCCCGCCACGGGTGCCGAGGCCGTGCGACTGGGGATTGCGCAACGTCTTCGCTTCAAGGACCAGCGCGTCACCCTTTATCCAACGGAGGCACCGGTGGTAGACCGCGTGAGTGACTTGCTCTTGGGTGCCAGCGTGAACTGGACCAAGCAGTGGACGACGGACGCCACCGTGCAGTTCAATCAAAACACCAACTTGTCGACACGCTCTGTCATTGGTGCGCGCTACAACCCTGGCAACTACCGCACCATCAGCGCAGCCTATCGCTTCCAGCGTGATGTGAGCGAGCAGATTGATGTGGGCTGGCAGTGGCCGCTCAACGACTTGTGGGGTGACCGGGGGCAAGACCTGGGGCCTGGGCGAGGACTGGGTGGCGGGCGCTGGTTTACGGTGGGCCGTTTGAACTACGACAAGCGAGCCAGCCAACTCGTTAATGCGGTGATTGGATTCGAGTACGATGCTTGCTGCTGGATTGGGCGGGTGGTGCTGGACAGGCAAATGATCGGTACCGTGACGCCAAACACTCGAATTCTGTTCCAATTGGAGTTTGTCGGCTTTTCCCGTGTGGGTTCAAACCCTTTGCAAACGCTGAAACTGAACGTGCCCAAGTACCAGTATTTGCGTGAACAACAACCTGCCCCCAGCTATTTCAGCAACTACGATTGAAACCCAAGTTCCAGGTATGAAGACCCACCGTTCACTTACCCCTGCAGCACTGATTCTGGTGCTGGTATCCAGTCTGGGATGGGGGATGAATGCTGCCAATGCGCAGGGGCTCAAGCGTTCTAACCAGTCGGGCCCTAGCCTGTCGGGCAAGCGTGCAGAGTCTCCAGCGACTCCTGCTGCGGCAAATTCATCGCCAGCGCTGTCATCTGCAGGGGCGCGTGGCGTGCAGCAGGCGGACTTCATTGTGGCGCTGGTCAATTCTGAGCCGATCACCAATTTTGAAGTGTCGCAGCGCTTGGCTGCTGTGGCGCAGCAACTGAATCAACAGGGCGTAGAGCTGCCACCGCGAAACGTGCTGGTTCGCCAGGTCCTGGAGCGCCTTGTCAACGACCGAGCCCAAGTGCAACTGGCCAAGGAAACCGGCATCAAGGTGGACGAAGTCGCGGTTGATCAGGCCGAAGGCAACATGGCGCGACAAAACCAGATGGATGTGGCGCAGTTTCGCAAACGCCTGGCCGAAGAAGGCGTCAGTGCCAGTCGCTTCCGCGATGATTTGCGCCAGCAACTTGTCTTACAACGCCTGCGCGAGCGTGAAGTCGAAGGCCGCGTAAGGGTGACAGATCAAGATGTTGAGCAGTTCTTGATTGACCAAAAAAACACCGTCGATTCCAGGCTGGAACTGAATTTGGCCCATATTCTGGTGGCGGTGCCTGATGGTGCGACACCTGTCCAAGTTGCTGCACTGGAAAAACGTGCCCAGCGTGCGCTTGAGCGTGCCCGGGCGGGCGACGACTATGCAGCGCTGGTGAATGAGTTTTCGGATGGCCCAGAGCGGGTGGTGGGGGGGCAGATTGGCCTGCGTTCAGTGGACCGCCTGCCAGCCCTGTTTGTCGAAGCAACAAAATCACTGGAATCCGGTGGCTTGTCAGGCGTGTTGCGCTCGGGTGCTGGCTTTCACGTGTTGAAGGTCATCGAGCGCCAATATGGCGATTTGCCCGGTATGAAGGTCACGCAAAGCCGTGCGCGCCATATCTTGCTGCGCCCTACACCCAAGATGGACGAGGCTGCGGCGCGCGACAAGCTGTTTGATTTCCGTCAACGCATTCAATCCGGCAAATCAGACTTTGCGGATTTGGCTAAAGAATTCTCCCAAGACGGCAGTGCCAAGGCGGGTGGTGACCTCGGCTGGGCCAGTCCAGGTATGTTTGTGCCTGAATTTGAAGATGTGATGAATTCCTTGGCGCCGGGTGAAATCGCGCCACCGCTGGTGTCGCGGTTTGGCGTTCACCTGATCCAATTGATGGAGCGGCGTGAGGCGTCATTGACGCCTGCAGAGCAGCGGCAAGTGGCCAAAAACCTTGTTCGTGAGAAGAAGCTGGACGAAGCCTATGTCAACTGGGCACAAGAGGTGCGTGGCCGCGCCTTTGTGGAACTGCGCGATCCACCCGAATGACGCGAGCTGAATGAGTCATTCGAACAAGTCTGGCCGCAGCGGCGGCTCGCACATTCCGCGCAAGCGTTTTGGACAACACTTTTTGTCAGATGGCGGGATCATTGATGCGATCGTGAATGCGATTGCGCCGCAGGCAAGCGACGCCATGGTTGAAATTGGTCCAGGCTTGGCGGCGTTGACCCAACCCCTGGTGGAGCGACTGGGCAAGCTCACGGTGATCGAATTGGACCGGGATCTGGCTGTTCGTCTGCGCGAGCACCCTCACCTGAATGTCATTGAATCTGATGTGCTAAAAGTGGATTTCTCGCAAGTCCATCAAGCATTGTGTGCTCCTGAAAACGGAGCAAATGTCAAGTTGCGGGTAGTTGGCAATCTGCCCTACAACATCTCCACGCCAATTCTTTTCCATTTGCTAGGCTATGCAGAATTGATTGCAGACCAGCACTTCATGCTGCAAAAGGAAGTGATTGACCGCATGGTGGCGCGTCCGGCTACCTCAGACTATGGCCGCTTGAGTGTGATGCTGCAATGGCGATACGCCATGGAAGACGTGCTGTTTGTTCCTCCAGAATCTTTCGATCCGCCGCCCCGGGTGGACAGCGCCGTGGTCCGCATGGTGCCACGCGCCCATCCTGCAGCAGTTCAACCCGCGTTACTGGAAGAACTGGTCAAGGTGGCGTTCAGCCAGCGTCGCAAACTGCTTCGCCACAGCCTGGGCGTCTGGCTGACCGGGCGTGGGTATTCGGGGCAATTCGATTTACAACGCCGGGCCGAAGAAGTGCCTGTGGATGAATTCGTGGCACTGGCCATGGCAGTTGCAGCCTGAAGGCTGGCGAAAAACACAGAATCGAGTAAAGAAAAAGCCGCTGCCTGGCAACAGACAGCGGCTTTTTCGTGTGGCTTGTAGAAGCTTAGGCTGCGCTCAACCAGTAGCCCGCATTGAAGGGGCTGCTCATGCGCAGTGCCAGCGGAGAAACGTCGACCAACTTATCGGTCGGCATTTTTTCGCCGTTGTCAGCGCCAGCGTTCAGATCAATGCCTGAAACGTCAACGCTCTCTGGTGCCAAATTCGCCCGTTCTGCTTGGCTGGTGGATGCAGAACGGGCTACAGAAAAGAATAGAAACACCTGAAGGGTATCTTTCGGTCCCCCCAGAAGTCCGCTGTATCTCTGAAAATGTCCAGAAGCTGCTCACGCGCTTCTTTGTCGAACTTGACGTTGGCCGGAATGTGCTCCAGCACCACGATAAAGCCTGGCTGTGGGCCAGACTTGTGCAGTGGGTCTGTCATGCAGTCATACAAAGCGTCAAAGTTCTTGCCAAAATGTGCCGGGAACGTGAATTGCTGGGCAATCAGGTCCAGTACATCTTGTTTGCTCTGAGCAGGACTCAGATTGGCATACAGGAAATGGTGTCCCAAATCCTGGGCAGCATGCTGCAAGTCGGCCACGCGAAACGCGCGGATCGACTGCACAATGTTAGGTCGCACCGCACGCAGCGGCGTTTCCTGGTCTTTACGAAGTGGCGTGTCCATCCCCGTGTTCACTTTCTCTAAGTCGAAAACTGATTTGAAACTCATTCAGGGCACAATCTTGCGAAAAGTCGCGTAATGGTCGTCGGTATAAAAACAGGCATCTGGCTTCTCCACATTGCCTCCACAGACGATGCGTCGCGCGCCCCGGTCCTTTGATCCTGGTGACTTGACGGTGTACTCGCGGTAATAACCGCGCTTGGCTGTGGGGAGCTGACGCTCCCGGTTGCCGAACACCGAGCCATCCTTCTCAAATGGAAAAGGCCCACCTTGCATGATCTTGTCATGGGTTGCACGGCCCTGAGGCGGCAAGTCGGCCAACGAAATGCTGGACAGCTTGTCTTCCGCACCAAAACTGGGCATCCAACTCCGCGCCTGCGCATCAAACGCAACGCTTGCGCTGAAGACGAAAACCGCCAACATGAAGTGGGTAAACACTGACTTGAAGGACGGGATGCGCAGCATGCGATGAGCGAATGGCAGGAGCAAATGACGAGAAAGCAACAGAAAAAGCATCGGGTTAACCCGAAACTCATCTGCCGCTAGTGTGCCGCAACTGTTGCAAAAAAGCAAGCCCGTGCTGAAAATTTAAGCACGAAAGAAATGTGACCCGCCGATGATGGCGAGCGCTAACTTCTCGATTTCTTGTTATCTGCTCGCATTTGCATCGGCAACAGTCAATGCTGTCATATTTACAATTCGCCTCACAGTCGTGCTCGCAGTAAGGATATGTACCGGTTTTGCGGCACCAAGCAGCACAGGGCCAATGGCAATACCGCCGCCAGCCGATGTCTTCAGCAAGTTGTAAGCAATGTTGGCTGCATCAATATTCGGGAAAACCAGAAGATTGGCGTCGCCAGCCAAAGTGGAGTTGGGCATCAAGGTCGCACGCTGTGCACCATCGAGGGCAATATCGCCATGCATCTCGCCGTCTACTTCTAGCCATGGGGCTTGCTCTTGCAAGAGTGCCAAAGTCTGCCGCATCTTGATGGCGCTGGGTTTGTCTGAGCTGCCAAAGTTGGAGTGCGAGAGCAATGCAGCTTTTGGCTTATGGCCAAAGCGCATCATTTCTTCGGCCGCCATGACGGTAATTTCTGTCAGCTCTTCGGGTGTCGGGTCGTAGTTGACATGGGTGTCCACCAAGAAGACTTGGCGACCCGGCAGCATCAGGCCGTTCATGCAGGCGTAAATCTGTACGTCTTGTGGCGTGCTGGGGCTGCCGCCAACGCGTTTGCCAATCACCTGATCAATGTATTGCAGGTGAAGATTGGTTGATCCCCAAGTGCCACAAATCATGCCATCAACTTCGCCTTTGTGTAGCAGCATCGCACCGATGAGGGTCAAGCGCCGACGCATCTCAATTTTGGCCATCTGCACCGTGATGCCCTTGCGCTCGGTCATGCGGTGATAGGTCTGCCAGAAGTCGCGGTAACGGTGGTCCATCTCGACATTGACCACGTCGTAATCTAGCTCCTCGCGCAGGCGAAGTCCAAACTTCTCGATGCGCTCGGCAATGACGGCTGGGCGGCCAATCAATGTGGGGCGAGCCAAGCGTTCGTCCACCACGATTTGTACGGCGCGCAGCACACGCTCTTCTTCGCCTTCGCAATACACCACACGTTTTTTGAGGGCAGCCTTGGCCGTCATGAAGATGGGCTTCATGGTTGTGCCAGACGCGTACACAAAGGACTGCAGCTTCTCGCGGTAAGCATCCATGTCCGTGATGGGGCGTGCCGCTACACCGCTGTCCGCAGCTGCCTTGGCAACTGCTGGCGCGATCTTCATCATCAAACGCGGATCAAAGGGCTTGGGTATCAAATACTCGGGGCCAAAGGCCAATTGATGACCAGAATACGCTGCTGCCACCACTTCGCTTTGTTCGGCTTGCGCCAGCTCCGCAATGGCGTGAACGGCGGCGATTTCCATCTCGATGGTGATGGTGGTCGCACCGCAGTCCAGCGCGCCGCGGAAGATGTATGGAAAGCAAAGAACGTTGTTAACTTGGTTGGGGTAGTCTGTGCGGCCCGTCGCCATGATGGCATCGTCACGTACAGCCTTGACTTCCTCAGGCATGATTTCTGGCGTGGGGTTAGCCAACGCAAAAATCAGAGGCTTGGCGGCCATCTTCTTCACCATCTCGGGCTTCAGCACACCTGCAGCCGACAGCCCCAGGAACACGTCCGCGCCTTCAATGGCTTCGCCCAGTGTCCGCTGGTCCGTCTTTTGCATGAACTGTGCTTTGTCAGCATCCATCAGTTCGGTGCGGCCTTCATAGACCAAACCCGCCAAGTCGGTCACCCAAATGTTCTCGCGTGGAATGCCAAGCTTGAGCAGCAGGCCCAGGCAGGCCAGTGCGGCAGCGCCAGCGCCAGAAGTCACCAGCTTGACCTTCTTGGGGTCTTTGCCCACGACCTTCAAGCCGTTCAAAATTGCCGCGCCCACGCAAATGGCGGTGCCATGCTGATCGTCATGAAAGACCGGGATCTTCATGCGCTCGCGCAGCTTGCGCTCCACGTAAAAGCAGTCTGGGGCTTTGATATCTTCGAGGTTGATGCCGCCAAAGGTGGGCTCGAGTGAAGCAATGATGTCGACCAGCTTGTCTAGGTCATGCTTTTCGTCAATCTCCAGGTCAAACACGTCAATGCCAGCAAACTTCTTGAACAGAACGCCTTTGCCTTCCATGACGGGCTTTGACGCGAGCGGTCCAATGTCGCCCAGGCCCAGCACCGCAGTGCCATTGGTGATCACCGCAACCAAATTTCCGCGGCTGGTGTATTTGAAGGCTGCGGCAGGATCCTTAACAATCTCTTCGCAAGGCGCAGCGACGCCGGGTGAATAAGCCAGTGCCAAGTCGTGCTGATTGATCAACTGCTTGGTGGCGGAGATGGCTACCTTGCCAGGTGTCGGAAACTCGTGGTATTCAAGGGCTGCACGGCGCAACTCGGCACGTTTTTCGGCACTGTTTTGATTGTCTTGTGTTGACATGATGTAGGGTCTCCGTCCTTGTCGTGTTGTGCCGCCATGACCCGGTGCTGATGGGTGGCGGCTTGCGGGTCAGAGATTGTAGGCCTGCCTTTAGTGCGGGCCCTCTAGGTAAATATGCGCATGCAGCATATGGGCTGCTGTACCAAGGAATGAGGCTGGGTTTAACGCTGCGTTAACGGGGTGCCGCGTGCCGTCGCCAACACGCGCTCAACATCCACATCATCGATTTGATTCATTTGCAGAAAAGCTTGCCCGTATTTCAGGTAAACGCCTTTTTGCACAAAGACCTCAAACAAGTCCGGATCAATATGCCCGCCTTTGGCAAAGTTGGACAAGATGTCTAGAGACTTCGACAGCGTCATCCCCACCTTGTAGGGGCGGTCGCAGGCGGTCAGTGCTTCAAAGATATCCGCCACAGCCATCATCCGAGCCTGCACGGACATGTCTTTGCCCTTGATTCCGCGCGGATAGCCTTTGCCATCCATGCGCTCGTGGTGGCCGCCCGCAAACTCGGGTACTTTGGTCAGATGTCGCGGCCAGGGCAGGGCCTCTAGCATCTTGATGGTGGCGACGATATGGTGGTTGATCTCTTGGCGCTCCATCGCTGTCAGGGTACCCGCCTTGATCGTCAGGTTCTCGACTTCATTATCGGACAAGCCGGGTTTCACCACATTCAAGCGATTGCGCCATAAGCGGGTTTGGGCAATGTCCCGCACGCGGTCCTGGTCTTCGAGCTTCATGGCTTCACCACCGGTATTGCTGTGGCGCAGAAACTCAAATTCCGCATTCAAGGCCAGCTCCTCGGCTTCGAATGCAGCCATCGCGGCTGATTCTGCGGGGGCGTCAACGGATTGACGCGAGGCAATGACTTTTTCAAGCGCTTTGATCTTGGCGTCACGCTTGAAGACCTCATAACGGGTTTCAACCATTTCAATTCGGTCAAAAATGGTCTGCAGCTTGGTGGCCTTATCCACCACGTGAATGGGTGTCGTGATCTTGCCGCAGTCATGCAATAGCCCGGCAATCTTCAGTTCATAGCGGTCCTTGTCAGACATATGAAACTCGGCCAGCGGGCCTTCGGTCATTTCGGTGGCTGCCTCGGCCAGCATCATGGTCAACTCAGGCACGCGCTGGCAATGGCCGCCGGTGTAGGGTGACTTCTCGTCGATGGCGGCATTGATCATGCCAATGAAGGACTCGAACAATTCTTCCTGCTGAGCAATCAATCGGCGGGTTGTGAGTGCAATCGCGGCTTGCGATGCGAGGGACTCGGCCAAGCTTTGATCGGCCTGCGAAAAAGCCACCGTCTCGCCGCTCTCATGCTCCGTGGCATTGATGAGCTGCAGCACGCCAAGGATCTCGCTGTCGTGGTCCTTCAGCACCACGTTCAGGAACGACTTGGACCGGTACTTCATCCGCTCGTCAAATCGGCGAGGCCCCGAAAAGTCGAACCCCGCTTCTTGGTACGCGTCTGCAATGTTGACCGTGCGGTCATTGATCACGGCCCAAACCGCCACGATGCTGTCATTGGGCTTGCCCTCGGGCGTGCGCAGCGGCAACGAAGGCAGGTCAATATCACGCCCAGTCGTGCCACCCAGCGCAATCTCCATCGAGTTATTGCGCATGATGGTGAACGCGAGCGAATCACGCTTGTCGTTCATCAAATACAGCGTGCCCCCATCTGCGCGGGTCAGCTCCATCGCTGCAATCAGAATGCTCTCTAGCAAGCTGTTGATGTCCCGCTCTTTGGACAACGCTGCACCAATGTGGTTGAGCTGTTCTAGCCGGCGAAAAACGTCTTGAGCGGGATTCATCCTGGCATCGCTTGTGGGGGAGTTGGATGATTTGTATTGTGCAGCAATACACCCCACTGTATGTACCGAGGTGAATATTACCGAGGCTGGCAGGTGTGGCTAAAGGGTCACTTTGGAATCAGTCACCAGCTTTTGCCAAACGGCCAGTTCGCGAGGTAGCCACGCGCTGAGCTCGCTGGCAGGTAGGGGCACAGGCGCTGGTGAATTTTGCTTCTGCTCAAAGAGCGCCGCCACTTCTGGCGTCACCATCCAACGGTTGAGCAAACCATTGAGTCGCACAACAATGTCATTGGGCAAACCTGCTGGCCCAAACACGCCGTACCAAGTTTCCACCTCAAAAGGTATGCCTTGCTCAGACAGCGTTGGCACGTCGAGTAACTGAGGCAGCCGCTTGGTCGACAGGGCGGCTAAAGCCCGTAAGCGCCCCGCCTTGATCAAAGCGATAGGCGTGCCCGAATCAATGCTGGACACCATCAGCACCCCTGACAGCAGATCGGGTGGAATTTGCGCTACGGTCTTGTAGGGCACATGATTCAGCTTGATCCCCGCCATGTTCTTGACCAGTTCCATGGCCAGATGACCGCCAGACGCAATGCCCCAAGAGCCGTAATTCAAGCCACCTTCTTGAGTCTTGACGTAAGCCACCATCTCTTTGACGTTGCGCGCCGGGAAGTCAGGGTGGCACACCAGTAAATTTCCGCCGCCCCCACCAATCTTTGCAATGGGTTTCAAATCCAGCAAAGTGTCATGCGACATCTTGGGCTGCAGCAGTCGGTTGCCCAACATGGCCGCCGGATACGATACCAGCAGCGAATAGCCGTCTGGTGGTTGGCGTACTACGGCTTCGTGGGCGACGATGCCATTGGCTCCGGGTTTGTTTTCGACCACCAAAGGCACGCCCAACTCTTTGCTTAAAAAATCAGCCATCGGGCGGCCAAACAAATCAGCCCCACCACCTGCGCCGCTGGGCAGCACCAGCCTGATCGGCTTGGACGGCCATGCCTGCGCATGACTGGCACCCATGGCGCTCAAACCGAGCGAGGCGACGCACGTCTGTAGAACTTGACGGCGGGATAAATCGGAAAACAGCATGTGACAGTCTCCATTGCTAGGGTGAATGGCAGTCGGTGGCATCGGCCGGGGTCTGCGCCCCTTTAGGCGAAACAAGCATAGGCGCAATCGGTTTACCCCACAAGCACGTGGAATCCCGAACACGCAGCTTGCACCTTTGATCCTCAGGGGTATCATTCCCAAACCACTTCTCTGCGTAAGGAGCACCCCATGGGCCTGATGGATTTCATCAAGAAACAGTTCATAGACATCCTGCAATGGACCGAGGACAGCGACGGCACGTTGGCCTGGCGCTTCCCCATGGCCGAGATGGAAATCCAGAACGGCGCGTCGCTGACGGTGCGCGAGACGCAAATGGCGGTGTTCGTCAACGAAGGCAAGGTGGCCGACGTGTTTGGCCCCGGCACCTACAAGCTGACCACCCAAACCCTGCCGGTGCTGACCTATTTGAAGAACTGGGACAAACTGTTTGAATCCCCCTTCAAGAGCGATCTGTACTTCTTCAGCACGCGCCAGCAAATCGACCAGAAATGGGGCACACCGCAAGCCATCACCATCCGCGACAAAGACTTTGGCGCCGTGCGCCTGCGGGCCTTTGGCAACTACGGCTACCGCATTGCCGACCCCAAGCTGTTTCATACCGAAATCTCTGGCACGCGCGACACGTACACCACGGGTGATCTGGACGGCCAGTTGCGTGGCCTGGTGCTGCAAAACATCAGCAATGCCATTGCCTCCAGCGGCATCCCGTTTCTAGATTTGGCGGCCAATCAGCAAAGCTTTGCGGCGGCGCTGTCTAAAGAACTGGAGCCTGCCTTCGCCAAGATTGGCCTGAAGCTCGAGGGCATGACGGTGCAAAACGTCTCCTTGCCTGAAGAGCTGCAAAAGATCCTGGACCAGAAGATCGGCATGGGCATGGTCGGCAACGACATGGGCAAGTTCATGCAATACCAGACAGCGCAGGCAATCCCTGGCATGGTGGCGCAGGGCGGTGGTGCAGGCGGCAGCGGCATCGCGGGCGACGCCATGGGCCTGGGGGCGGGCGTTGCACTGGGCCAGGTGCTGGCACAAAACCTGTCTCAAGACCTCAATCAGGCTTCTCAGCAAGCTGCACAAGCACAAGCAGCTACACAAAACGTAGCGTCTGCCTTGAAGCCCGAAGACATCATGGCGACCCTGGAAAAGCTCGGCGACCTCAAAACCAAGGGCATCCTGACCCAGGAAGAGTTTGACGCCAAGAAGGCCGAACTGCTCAAAAAGCTCGTTTAACCCAAGCCACGCACCTTGGCGCAAAGCCCAAGCCTCCAACGCGTTTACAAGGCACCCTGCCCAGGGTGCGGCGCGCCCATTGAGTTCCGCTCGGCCCAGTCCACGCACGCGGTGTGCGGCTACTGCCAAAGCACCGTGGTGCGCGACGGCGAAACCCTGTCGCGCATCGGCAAAATGGCCGAGCTGTTCGACGACTACAGCCCTCTGCAGCTCTACGCCGCTGGCCGCTGGACGGACAAAGGTCGCACGCGTGGCTTCACCGTCATCGGCCGATTGCAATACAAAACCGCGGCCGGCACCTGGAGCGACTGGCAACTGGCCTTTGACGACGGCAGCACGGGATCGCTCAGTGAAGACAACGGGTCTTTCGTCCTCAGCACACCGATAGATCTGAAGCGCGAGCTGCCTGATCTGGCCAGCCTGCAGGTGGGGCGCACCACAGCATTTGACGGGGTCAGCTACCAGGTCACCGCCAACGATCGAGCGGCGCTCATGTCAGCGCTGGGCGAGTTGCCCAAGCTCCCACCCCTGGGGCAAGCGTTTGACGTGGTCGAGCTGCGCAATGCCAACGGCCAGGTGCTGAGCCTGGACGGCAGCCAGCAACCCCCCTTGGCCTCTGTCGGTGCGCAGGTCGAGCTGGACGATTTGAAGCTCACCGGCTTGAAAGACCAGTCCAGCAAAGAAGGCAAGGGACGCCAGTTCAATTGCCCTCACTGTGGCTCACCCGTGTCAGTGGCGCTGGAGACCAGCAAGAGCGTTACCTGCGGTAGCTGCAACAGCCTGATCGATGTGTCGCAAGGCATTGGTGGCGAATTGCGCCACGCCGTGCAAGACGAACCCGTTAAGCCTCTGATAGCCATTGGCAGCACGGGTGAACTGCAGGGCAGCAACTGGCAGGTGGTCGGTTTTCAGCACCGGGTGGGACACGAGCCGGGTGACGACGAACACTTTGGCTGGAGCGAATACCTGCTCTACAACACCCGCAAAGGGTTTTGCTTTCTGGTCGATTCCGAAGAAGGCTGGAGCCTGGTTCGGCCCACCACGGGCGCGCCTAGCACCACCAGCACGCGCCAGTCAGCCACCTACCAGGGCAAACGCTTTGAGCGCAAATACCAGTACGAGGCCGAAACCGACTATGTGAGCGGCGAGTTCTACTGGCCCGTGGTGCGCGGTCAGAAGACCAGCAACATCGACTTTGCCAATGGCAAAAGCTTGCTGTCATTGGAACAATCGCCCAAAGAATTGACCTGGTCCATCGGCTCACAGATGGATGCCACTGTGGTGGCCAAGGCCTTTGGCCTGGATGGCAAGGCTGACCTGTTCAAGCGTGCGGATGTGGCGCCCACTGCGGCCAACAGAAAGGTGGGCTGCCTGACCATCATCATCGTGTGCGTGATCATCTTCATCTTGCTCAGCATGTTGAGTCAGTGCAGCAGTTGCGATCCAAACGTGCAGGATTGCCGGTCAAGCTCCAGCGGCGGAAGCTACCGTTCTTCCGGCGGCTCGTTCGGTGGGTTTTCAGGCGGTGGGGGGCATAAGTGACGCCCCCACGCTTGTCACTTCGTGTACTGCGCTGCCCCCCGAGGGAGGCGCGCCTTGCTCGGGGCGGCCCAGCGCTGCGGCTAATGAAATTTCAACTGAAAGGAAATCATCATGGGACTTGAATGGCTCAAACCCGGTGCCTTCATTGGCTCCATCCTCTTCGCGCTGGTGGGTGTGTTGGTCTTTTGGATCAGCTTCATCATCATCGACAAGATCACGCCCTACAACCTGTGGGAAGAAATTGTCGAAAAGCAGAACGTCGCGCTTGCGCTGGTGGTGGCTGCGATGTCGCTTGGCATTTGCGTGATTGTGGCTGCTGCCATACACGGCTAGACCGCACCAAGCGTGGCCGATTTGGTTAATGCCGCACCCACGATGTAGCCCACCGTAGCCAGGGCCAGCGCTGAAAACACCCAGCGCTTGGCTGTGGTCTGCTCGGCACGCAGCGCCACACTGCCGAGCCCGATATAAGCCAACAGCGCCAGCACCTTGGCGCCCAGCCAGGCATGTACCCAGGGCGCAAGACCCGCCCAAAACGCCAACGTGACCGCCGCCGTCAGCAGCACCGTGTCATTCACATGCGGCAGCACTTTCAACACCTTCCACTGCCGCCAATCCACCCCCGCCAGGCCTAAGCCCATGCGCAGCACAAACAACGCAATGCTGATGCCTGCACAGCTCATATGCAGCGTTTTGACGTCAGCGTAAGTCATGGGCTGGGGCAGCATGCCTTGCCAGATGCGCCCGCACCAGCGCCTGCCAGATCATCCAGGATCGGGCAATCGGGTCGCCCATCGCCATGGCAGCTGTGCAGAAGATGTGTCAGCGAGCGCTGCATGGCCTGCATGGCTTCAATGCGCTGGGTCAAATCGTCCACATGCTTTTGCGCAATCCGCTTCACGCTGGCGCTGGCACGTTGCCGGTCTTGCCACAGGCTGACCAGCTCGGCAATTTCCGCCATCGAGAAGCCCAGTTCGCGCCCGCGCTTGATGAACTGCAGCGTGCGCACATCGGCCTCGGTGTACTGCCGGTAGCCACCGTCCGTGCGGTTCAAGGGGCGCAGCAGCCCAAGCGACTCGTAGTGCCGCACCATCTTGGCCGAAACGCGCGACAACTCCGCTGCCTTGCCAATGGCGACTGGCCAAACGGCTTGCGTTGCCGAACTCATGCCGCGACTTGATAACCCTCGTCAGCAATCGCTTTGCTCAGCGCCTCGCGCGGCTGCTCGGACTGCACATCCACCTTGCCTGTGCTGCGGTCGATCTGGATGTCTGCTGCGGGGTCCAACTGTTTGACCGCGCGCTTGACCGCCATTTCGCAATGCCCGCAGGTCATGCCACTCACTTGAAAGCTCTGATTCATTTCAAACTCCTGTTTCATCGAAAGAAACTTGATGTTGAACCTTACCACGATGGGAGAGTCAAGCCTTTTGAAAAAAGCTTGACCTTCCCATCATGGGAAGGCGTATCTTCCTCCCCATGAAAACAGAACTGGATATCGGCGTTGGCGGCATGACCTGCGCATCTTGCGTGGCGCGGGTGGAGCGTGGGCTGCAAAAGGTGCCGGGCGTGCAGACCGTGGCCGTGAACTTGGCGACCGAGTCCGCACGCATTGCCTTTGACGATGCTGATCTGACTGAAGCCCGCTTGCGCCGCGCCATTCGAGATGCTGGCTACGAGCCGCGCGCCGCTGATGCAGCAGTGGACGCACCGGACGAATCGCCATGGGCAGGCTTTGGACCTATCGCCATCGGCTTGGCATTGTCTGCCCCTCTTGTCCTCCCCATGATCGCCGACCTCTTTGGCAAACACTGGATGCTGCCCGCCTGGGTGCAGTTTTTCTTGGCTACGCCGGTGCAATTCATCCTCGGCGCGCGCTTTTACAAAGCCGGTTGGCATGCGGCCAAGGCGCTCACCGGCAACATGGATTTGCTCGTCTCCATTGGCACCACCGCAGGCTGGGCCTTGTCCATGTGGCTGTGGCTCAGCGCTGAGCCCGGCACCATGCCGCATTTGTACTTTGAAGGCTCAGCCGTCGTCATCACCCTGGTGCTGCTCGGTAAGTGGCTGGAAGGTCGTGCCAAACGCCAAACCACCACCGCCATCCGCGCCCTGCATGCGCTGCGGCCCGATGTGGCGCATCTGATGGGCTGGGACGGCGAGTCCGATGTGCCTGTGGCCGAAGTGCTGGTGGGCGACAAGCTCGTCGTGCGCCCAGGCGAGCGCTTTCCGGTGGACGGCAAGCTGCTGGAGGGCAGCACCCAGGTCGATGAATCCATGCTCACCGGCGAGCCTCTGCCCGTGCCCAAAGAACCGGGCGCGGCGCTAACGGGTGGCAGCATCAATGGCGATGGTCGCGTGGTGCTGCAGGTCACCGCCGTGGGGCGCGAGACCGTGCTGTCACATATCATCCGTCTGGTGGAAGATGCCCAGGCCGCCAAAGCGCCCATCCAGCGCCTGGTGGACCAAGTGGCGGCCGTATTTGTGCCCGTGGTTTTGGTCTTGGCTTTGCTCACGCTGCTGGCTTGGATCTGGCTTGGCGGTGCCTCGTTTGAACCTGCGCTGATCCATGCAGTGGCCGTGCTGGTGATCGCCTGCCCTTGCGCGCTGGGCCTGGCCACCCCTGCGGCCATCATGACCGGCACCGGCGTGGCCGCCAAGCACGGCATCCTGATCAAAGATGCCCAGGCCTTGGAACTGGCCCACCGCGTGGACACCGTTGCCTTTGACAAAACCGGCACACTGACCGTCGGGCGGCCACGCTTGAGCGAACTCGCCGTGGCGCCTGCCTATGTGGAAGCTGATGTGCTCGCATTGGCCGCTAGCCTGCAAAGCGGCAGCGAGCACCCGTTGGCCCGCGCCGTGCTGGCATCAGCGCAAGAGCGAGGCCTGGTGTTGCAAACCCCCATCGATCTGCAAGCCGTGCCCGGGCGCGGTACCGAAGGCCGTTTGGGGGACAGCAGCTACCTGATCGGCAGTCTCAAATGGATGGCTGAGTTAGGCGTCGATACCGGGCCACTGGCCGATAAAGCCGTCGCCTGGCAGACCCAAGGTGCCACGGTGTCAGCCATGGCCGAACGCACTGACAGCGGCATCCATTTGCTGGCCCTGATGGCCTTCGCCGACGAACCCAAACCCGGCGCCAAGGCTGCATTGGCCGCGCTGCGCGCCTTAGGCAAACGCGTGGTGATGATCTCGGGCGATAACCAGGGCGCGGCCAATGCGATGGCACGGCGACTGGGCCTGAACCCCGAGCAAGGCGAGGTGCTGGCCGATGTATTACCTGGCGATAAGGCCGCCAAGATTGCAGAACTGAAAGCCCAAGGTAGAACTGTGGCCATGGTTGGCGATGGTGTCAACGACGCACCCGCCTTGGCCGCTGCCGACGTTGGCATGGCCATGGGCACCGGCACCGATGTGGCCATGCACGCAGCAGGCATCACCCTGATGCGGGGCGACCTGGCCCTGGTGGCGGCCGCGCTGGACATCTCCAGCCGCACGGTCGCCAAAATCCGCCAAAACCTGTTCTGGGCCTTTGCTTACAACGTGGCAGGCATTCCGCTGGCGGCGCTCGGTTACCTGAACCCCGTGCTGGCAGGCGCGGCCATGGCGCTGAGTTCGGTCAGTGTGATGAGCAACGCGCTGCTGCTCAAACGTTGGAAGCCGTGAGTCGGCGGGGCAGCGCATGTCCAGCCCGCCGCCCGGCCGCCACAAGGCGGGCGACATCCCCTCCGGGGGGCAGCGCCCCGCGCAGCGGGGGGACAGTTAAGTTACTGCGAAACCTTGTAGTTCGTCTCTTTCACAATCTTCTGCCAGCGTGCCACGTCGTCATTGATGGTGGCGGCCAACTGCTCGGGTGTGCTGTTCACCACTTCATAGTCCAGATTGGCCAGGCGGTCTCGTATCTCTTGCGTGGCCACTATTTTCGACAGCTCAGTGTGCAGCTTGGTCACGATGTCTTTGGGCGTGCCAGCCGGTGCCAGCAGCGCTGCCCAAGAGTTGAAGTTCAAACCCTCGACGCCCGCTTCCTTCATGGTCGGCACATCGGGCAGTGCAGGTGAACGCGTGGCCGAGAACACCGCCAGTGGACGCAGCTTGCCAGACTTGATCATGGGGATGGACACAAACGGGTCTACCGTCATTTCCACCTCGCCCGCCACCGCCGCTGTCATTTGCGGGCCAGTACCCTTGTAGGGAATGCTGGCAATCTCTGGCACCTTGGCGGCAGACTTGAAGCTCTCGGTGACCAGCTCAATCATGGCAGTGCCCGACGAATAGCTCATGGGCTTAGTTTTGCCTTTGACCAGCGCAATGTATTCCTGCACGGTTTTGACGGGCAGCGAGGGGTGAACCACCATCACAAAGCCGATTTTGGCGACCAGCGAGATCGGTTCAAAACTTTTCAGCGGCTCGTAGTTGGCCTTGTACAGCACTGGGTTCAGGGTCTGCGCGCCCGCCGTATTCATCAGAAGGGTGTAACCATCGGGCGCGGCCTTGGCTACCGCCTCTGTGCCAATCATGCCGTTGGCTCCAGCCTTGTTTTCTACGGTCACGGGCTGCCCGAGTGCTGTGGCCAGTTTTTGCGAAACAAGCCGCGCGACCACATCGGTCGCCCCTCCGGGAGCGTAGGGCACGATGATTCGGATGGGCTTGTTGGGGTAGGCCTGCGCAAAGGCATTGCCGCTCAAAAGGCCGAAGGCGCCCAAAATTGCGGCGGTCAATACCAAGTGTCGGCGGGGCGTTGTGGTCATGTGGAGCTGTCTCTTTGAAGTTTTCAAAGGCGCCATCCTGCCCGTGAACGGGCAGGTCGTCCAGCAACTTTTGCTGAAGTCAGAGTTCCACCATCTCAAAGTCAGCCTTGGCCACGCCACAGTCGGGGCAGGCCCAGGTGTCAGGCACGTCGGCCCAACGGGTGCCGGGTGCGATGCCTTCGGCGGGCCAGCCTTGGGCTTCGTCATAGATAAATCCACAGACAACGCAGAGATAGGTTTTCATGGTCAGGTCTTTCAAAATATGAATAAAAACAGGTGTTACGGCAAGTCAGATAAGCGTTTGTAGCTATCTAAATCATAGTGTTCAGGCAGCCATTACTTTAGCCAATTGGGCTTTGTAGTGGTTGGCGTGGCGTTCTTCGACCTTGGCCAACGCGGCAAAGCGCTTTTGGGCCTTTTCCAGTGTGGCTTTGAATTGCGCTGCGTGTTCTTTGGATTCTGCAATCTGCCCATCCATCTCGGCAACGGCAGCGGCTTGGCCTTCTGCTTCAGCGGTTTTGCGGAACGAGGGGTACATCTCGGTGTACTCATAGGTTTCGCCGTCAATGGCGATCTGCAAGGCCTTGGCGGGCGTGAGCGTCGCTTTTGGGTAGAGCAAATCCAGGTGGCCAAAGGCATGCATCACCTCTTGGTCGGCCGTGGCTTCAAACGCCTTGGCCGTGTCTTCGTCTCCCATCTCGCGTGCAATCTTGGCGAAGTAGCGGTACTTGATATGCGCCATGGATTCGCCAGCAAATGCGGCTTCGAGGTTGGCAAAGGTCTTGATGTCTGGGCGTTGTGCGGTGGTCACGTAGGCTCCTGGGTGGTTGTGCAATTGATGGATTCAATGGGTATGCGTTGAATAGTAGGCTGTATCTATTAAAAAGACCAATTGAAGTTTCCTAATCGGTTGATAGGGGCTATCGCGTCGCCAGCGGGCCTAGGGTTAGGTCAAGTCTTGCAGCGCTTCCCGCAAGCCAGGGTAGGCAAAGCCAAAACCCTGAGCCTGCAGTCTCGCAGGCACCACGCACTGGCCATCGACGAACAGTTGCGCCATCTCCCCCATGGGCAGGCGCAGCACCCAGGCGGGCAAGGGCAACCACACGGGGCGGTGGAGCACCCGGCCAGCGGTTTGCGCAAACTCAAGCTGTGGCACAGCGCCGGGTGCCACCGTGTTGTAAACGCCTTGCATGCTTGTGTCTTGTAGCGCAGTGGCCATGATCGCCAGCACATCGTGCAGATGAATCCAGCTGAACATTTGCCGCCCATCGCCCATGCGTCCGCCCAAGCCCATGCGAATCGGCAGCAGCAAAGGCGGGAGTGCACCCCCCTTGCCCAGCACCACGCCCAGGCGTAGCGTGACCTGGCGCACCCCCATGGCTGCTGCTTGGGATGCCGCGGCCTCCCACTTAACGCACAGTTCGCTCATGAATCCGCTGCCTGCGGCGCTGTGTTCGTCCAGTGCTTCGTCGGGTGGGCGAACACCATAGAACCCAATGGCAGACGCTTGCAGCCAGGTTCCAGGCTTGTGGGTGGTGCGTGCCAGCCAGGTCAACAAACCCTGTGTGACACCTACGCGGCTGGCCAGCAGTTGTGCGCGCCTCCCTGCTGTCCAGGGGGGCCCTACCACGGGGGTTCCCGCCAAATTGATGACGGTGCCGAAAGTGTCGTCTGCGGTCAGTTCGTCCAGCGAGGTGACGCAGCGCACGCCTGGCCCAAAGCGTCGTTGGGCTTTGGCTGGGTTGCGCACCCACAGCGTGACTTGGTGGCCGTGGCGAAGCAGTTGTTGAACCAAGGCCGTGCCAATGAAGCCTGTGCCACCGGTGATCAGGTGGTGCTGCGGGGTGAGCGCGGCAAAGAAGGAGTCCAGGGTGTGTGGGGCTTGCATGGGGGCCTTATTGAGATTGTGTGCTTGCTGCATTGTGGCTGGCTTGGGCCGGTGGGGGATCAGGCGGACGGGGTACTCTGCCCACTACGTGTCCCCCGAGCCTCGCGGCTCTCCTACTTAACCTCCGTGTTCAGAGCACCCCGCCCGCCTGATCGGGTGAAGGTGGTGGGTGCGTGGGTAAGATGCTTGCCGGGATTTCGGAGGTTCGAATGCTTGAATTGGCGGATTCAAGTACGAGGCACAACAACTTTAATCTTCGAGCTAGCTGTATTCATAACGAATCCTAGACTGCATTACATAAAGAATATGAAGGGCGATGAAGGGCGATGATGGGCGATGATGGGCGTACTCGATTACATAAAGTTTCGGTTCTTTTCGGAGAAACCGAATGCACACAATGGAGACAAGTTCGTCGAATTTATTGATGCCATGGGGAGACCCGTGCTTGTCAACAAAGAGAAATACAGAGTGGACATACTTCCATCCTTTTTTAGAGCGGAATGGAACAATCCGGACAACCTCTACATACGCATCATTGGGTCACTTGACGATGGACTTGCCGCAGAATGCATTGAACCTGCAAAGAGGCTGTTGGAAATCGATCCCAATGTCGAACGAAGTAAAACCGTATACGGAATAGTTCTAAACAAGAATGGCAAGTATCGGGAGGCAGAGGAGTTTTTCAAAAGTTGCTTGGCTGGGGATGGCGAATCCGCTGCAATGTTGTGCAATTTGGCGAAATCCTATTCATTTCAGCATGGCACAACAGATCTTGTTATCAATACTCTCTGGCGTTCACTTGAACTGGACCCAAATATTCAAAACTCGGTTGGGTGGTTTGCATCAATAGAAAGAGAGCGTGCAGGAGAGGCTGGGTATGTGGCTGCACTCGAAAGAATATCTGCCTTAACCGGTAGCTGGCAAGCGGATCTCTGGTTGGCAAAGCATGCGCTGGAAAGCAAAAATCTTGATAAGGCCCTAGCTCTATACGATAAGATTTTTCAAGTTTCAAGTAACGACAGTGAGGCGTTGTTTCAGGCTTCAGGCGACCTCGGGAAGAATGGACATTCACGAACTATGGTCGAGCTAGTTGGCCCGCTCTACAACATGGAGCAGCACGGCTATAAGCCGGCTATGAATTTGATGCAGGCATATGTCGAACTAGATGAACGTGACAAGGGATGCCGATTGCTGAAAGAGTTGAGAAGCCTCAATAGGCCCGACCTAGTACAGCACGTACTACGATTCGAGCGACTATTGAAATGTGACCAGTCCGCGGGTGTATGAGTTCACGCACTCAGTTGCTTTGATGCATTCGTTGACGCATACACCAATCCCGCTCGCAGCAGAAGGCCTTGGGCAACTGGCGGAGCGAGGTAAAGGAGGAAAGGCCGTGAGGCCTGGGGGACACGAGTGCAGTCAGTTACCCAAGGCCTTCTGCCACCACCGGACGCTAAGTGACCGTAACTAACTGACTCATGCAAGCGTCAAAAAACCCCACCCCCCGCCCCCTCGACATCGCCCTGCTAGCCAGCGTGTTCGTCATCGCGGCCTGCGGACTGGTGTACGAGCTAGCCGCTGGCGCACTGGCGTCTTACCTGCTGGGCGACTCGGTATTGCAGTTCTCTACCGTCATTGGCAGCTACCTGTTTGCCATGGGCATTGGCTCCTATCTGTCGCGCTACTTTGACCGCCAGTTGCCTGCGCACTTTTTGCGAATTGAACTGCTGGTTGCCCTGGCCGGTGGCGCCATGCCTGCGCTGCTATTTTTGGCCAATGCCTATGTGCCGCACAGCTTTCGGTTTTTACTTTACGGCATGGTCGTGTTGGTGGGCACCCTGGTGGGGCTTGAGATTCCGCTGGTCATGCGCATCCTCAAGCGCAATGTGGCGTTGAAAGATTTGGTCTCGCAGGTGCTCACCTTTGACTACCTGGGTGCTTTGGCGGTGTCCGTGGCTTTTCCCTTGCTGTTGGTACCGCAACTGGGGCTGATTCGCACAGGGCTGCTGTTTGGTCTCATGAACGCGGCCATCGCCTTTTGGGCACTGTGGCTGTTTCGGCACGAGCTTCGCTACTTCGGCGCGCACGCCGTGGCCTGTGTGGGCACGCTGGCGGCACTGCTGGCTTCCTTTGCCGGGGCTGACCAGATCACCACGCTGGCAGAAGACAAGTTTTACCAAGACCGCATCGTTTTCACGGCCACCTCACCCTATCAGCGCATCGTGGTCACCAACAGCGGCGGCCTGGCCAAGGCGGGGCACCGGCTGTTCTTGAACGGCAATTTGCAGTTTGCGGAAAGGGACGAATACCGCTACCACGAAGCCTTGGTCCACCCCGCCATGGCGGCGTTTGGCGCACCGCGCAAGGTGGCGATTTTGGGCGGTGGTGACGGCATGGCGGCGCGTGAAATGCTCAAGTACACGTCGGTGGAATCCGTCACGCTGGTGGAGCTGGACCCGAACATGACGCAGCTGTTCAGCACCAACAACACGTTGACGCGCCTCAACGGCAATGCACTGAACAACCCTAAATTGAAAGTCGTCAACACCGATGCGTTTCATTGGCTGCAAGAAAGCACAGAGAGCTTTGACGTGATCGTGGTGGACTTTCCCGATCCCACCAATTTCTCGATAGGCAAGCTCTACACCAACGCCTTTTATGCCCTGCTGGACCAGCGCCTGTCAGCGAGTGGCTATGCAGTGATTCAAACGACCTCGCCGCTAGTGGCGCGCCAAAGTTTTTGGACCGTAGTGCAGACGATTGAATCAGTCGGCCTCACCGCCACGCCCTACCATGCGCATGTGCCCAGCTTTGGGGAATGGGGCTTTGTGATCGCCAGCCGCCGACCCTGGCATCTGCCCAAGACCTTGCCGGATGGGCTGAAGTTCTTGAACCTGCAAACTCTGCCTCTGCTGCTGGACTTTCCGCAAGACATGTCCCGCTTGCCTGCTGAGGTCAACCGCCTGTCCAACCAGGTGCTGGTGACGACCTATGAGCAAGAGTGGGGGCGGGTACTGCGGTGAAGCGCCGCGACTTTATTCAGGCGGCTTGCCTGCCCTTAGTGGCCTGTGCGCCAAAAGACGGTGTGGAGCAAATCCAGGGCGGCTTTGTCGGCATCGACCACAAACGAGGTCACATGCTGCGTGATGGCGCGGCAGCAAATTTTTCGACAAGCACGCCTGCCAAGATTCACCGCGTCCAGGTCGTGATTGCGGGCGGCGGCGCGGCAGGTCTTGCCGCTGCGCGCGCCTTGCGCCTGCGAGGCATAAACGACTTTGCCCTGCTGGAGTTGGAAGACAGCGCCGGAGGCAACAGCCGAGCCGGAGCGGTCAATGGACTCGCCTGTCCTCTGGGCGCACATTACTTGCCCGTGCCCAGCGACGCTGCGCCCGAGGTTCAGAATTTGCTGACCGAGCTGGGGTTGGGGCAGCGTATCGCGGGGCGCTGGCGTTTGTCGCCGATGGGTGAGCAGCAGTTATGCCATAGCCCCCAGGAGCGGCTGTTCTTTCGTGGGCAGTGGCAAGAAGGCCTGTTGCCCGTGGCGGATGTGGGCGCTGAGACCCTAGAACAGTATCAGCGCTTTGCTGATGCCGTGGCGCAGGCCCAAGGCCGTGTACGGTTTGCGATTCCGGTATCAAAATACCCGTTACGGCAATACCAGCGGGAACTGGATGCTATGACTTTTGATGCATGGCTGGATCAAAATGGTTTTGACGACCCCTATCTGCGGTGGTACCTGGACTACTGCTGCCGCGACGACTATGGCGCGGGCCTTGGCGTGGTGTCTGCCTGGGCGGGGATTCACTACTTTGCCAGCCGCCATGGCTTTCATGCGCCGGGTGCCGAATCAACTGAGCGTGACGCTGGCGTGCTGACCTGGCCTGAAGGCAATGGCTGGATTGCGAGGCAGTTGGCGGCATCCCTTGGGTCACGCTTGCTGACGGGCTACACCGTGATGCGCATCGAGCAGCAAGGCAGTGGGGTTGAGGTTGATGCCGTGAATGCAGTTACGGGCCAGTTGGAGTGCTGGCGGGCAGACCGCTGCATCGTGGCGCTGCCGCTCTTTATCGCGACACGGGTAGTGCGCCAACCGCCAGCGGCGTTGCAGGCTGCGGCGCAAGCCCTTCGTTATGCACCTTGGCTGGTGGCGAACGTGCATATCCGCGCGCCGCTGGACGACCGGCCTGGTGCGCCGCTGAGCTGGGACAACGTGATCCATACCGAGTCGGGCGCGCAGCAGTTGGGCTATGTCAACGCCACGCACCAAAGCCTGAGCCCCATGCCAGGCCCCAGTGTGTTGACGCACTACCGCGCCTTTGGCATCGACCCGGCGCAGCGCCAGCAGTTGTTTGATCGGCCCTGGACACACTGGCGCGAAACGGTGCTGAGTGATCTGGTGGCGCCGCACCCGGACTTGGCCGCCAAAGCCACCCGCATCGATGTCATGCGCTACGGCCACGCGATGGCTGTGCCGGTGCCAGGCTTGGCCAGCCACGCTGCACTGGCGGCTTTGCAGACGGCCACCAAGGGGCAGCGCCTGCACTTTGCGCACAGTGATTTGTCGGGCTATTCGGTGTTTGAAGAGGCCTTTACGCACGGCCACCGTGCGGGCATGGCCGTGTGATTCCACGCCTAAATCATCCGTGTCGTTGTTGCCTGCCCTCGCCGTGCTACCGCACTGTCTTCGGCCAAGCGCCTAGACACGAATGATGTAGCCATGGAATCTAGCGCAGGTGCTTGATGCGCTTGGCGTTAAAGGCTTCGCGGATGCTTAAGTTTCGAGGGCCAGGCACCAGACGGAACGATTCACCTCCAGAGATTTGCCCGGGTGCGTTAACAGCCAGATAGAACCCGCAATAGCCCCGGTGCACCATGTCACGCGAGGCTTGGTCATAACCCATCACCGCGTTGAACTTGAAGCAGGGCTGGCGCGGTTCCGTCACCCGCAGCACACAGCCCGCAAAGTGGAGTTCGTCTCCTACCCACACGTCTTGCTCCAGCAGGCCCTGCAGGGTCAGGTTCTCGCCCATGAAGCCGTGGGGCAGGGTTTCTTCAAAAAGGCTCAAGCCCAGTTCTAGGCGGCGGGTCTGCCAAAAGGCGTAGTGTTCCTGCGGATAGGCGTAGATGGCCTTGTCCAAGCCCCCATGAACGCTGGGGTCGGCTTGTTCATCGCCATCCAAGCCCATGCGTTTGACGGCGATGGCATGGGTGGCGGCCGTTTTGCCGATGGCTGACATGACCTTGCGTCCACTGGCCATCAAGGGGCGTGCCACGCCCAGGTTGACGCTCAGCAGGGTATATAAACCGGGCTGGGATTGAGTCATGTCTGTCATGGGTTGGACTCCGATAGTTTCACCGTCAGCCGGAACGCCATCCATAGGGCGCCGAGGCCAAAGATGGCTGTACCCACCGCCTGGCTTGCCAGCACCGCCACCGGGCCGTATTGCGCGCCCCACCAGACGAACGGAATGGTGCCGATTGTTGCCCGTGCCCAGTTAAACCCTGTGGACCACAGTGGCTTGCCCAAGTTATTGAAGGCCGCATTGGCCACAAAGAGGGATCCCGCAAAAAAGAAACTGGCCGCCAGCCAACTGCAAAACGCGTGCACCATCAGCGCGGCTTGGCCTTCGAGCGAAAACGCGCGGATCAGCGGGCCCTGGCATAGCGCCAGTATCAACCAGGCCGCAGCCACCGCCACCACCATGAAGGTGAGGCTGTCCTTCAAGCCCTGGCGTACCCGGCCAAATTCCCGTGCACCCAAGTTCTGCGCCAAGATGGGGCCGACTGCGCCACTGAGCGAATAGATTAGCCCAAACGCCACAGGTGTCACCCGGTCAATCGTGGCCTGCCCCGCTGTGGCAGAAGGCCCAAAGCTTGCAATGCTGTGGGTGACAAACGCGGCGGCCACGGGCGTGGCCAAGTTAGTCAACACCGCAGGTCCTGCCACGCTGGCCAGCAGCTTGGCGTGAGGCCGCAGCAAGCTGCTGTCAAAGCGGCTGAGCAGCTTGTGCTGGCGTAGCACGCCATGCAAGGCCAGGGCCACCATCATGCTGCGCGACAACCACACGACGATGGCTGCGCCGTTCAGCCCCAGGTCCAAACCAAAAATGAAGACGGGGTCCAGCACGGCAGTGACCACCGCCCCACCCAATGTCACGTTCATTGAGCGCTTGGCGTCGCCAACTGAGCGCAGCAGCGCCGAGCAGGCCATGCCAATGCCCATCAAGGGCAGCGAATGCACGGTGATCGACAAGTAGCCTTGGGCGAGACGCGCCGTTTCGCCAGTCGCGCCCAAGCCCGCCACAATGGGCCCAAGAAACAGTGATGAGCCACTGCCCATGATCAGCGTCAACGCCACCATCAGTACCAGTCCAGAGGTGGCAATGCGCCGGGCTTCGTCCCGCTTTTGCGCGCCCAGCGTGCGAGATACCACGGCTGTCAGACCAATCATCAAGCCGATGCACAGCGACAGATGAAAGAAGCTGACAACCCCGGCAAAACCGACCGCCGCAGCGATCTCTTTCTCGCCCAGGCGCGAGATGTAAAACAGGTTGATCAGGTCGACAGCAAACACTGCCACCAAGCCGACAGCGCCTGTGCTGGCCATGACGACAACATGGCGAAACAGAGAGCCTGTGACAAAGCGCGGTGGAGATGGAGCCCCCACGCTTGCCGCTTCGCGTGCGTCGCTGCCCCCCGAGGGGGTGTTCGCTTGCTTGGGGCGGCCCGGCGCGGCGCTCATGGAGCCCCCACGCCTGCCGCTTCGCGCGCGTCGCAGCCCCCTGAGAGGGTGTTCGCTTGCTTGGGGCGGTTCGGCAAGGCACTCATGGAGCCTCCGCGCTTGCTGCTTGGGGTATTGCCATCATGAACGCATCAAGGCTTCGATCTCATCGGCCTTGACCGGGACCCCGCGCGTAATCAGTTCACATCCACTGTCTGTCACGATGGCATCGTCCTCGATGCGGATGCCGATGTTGTGAAAGTGCGCGGGGACGCCTTCGGTAGGTCGAACATAGAGTCCTGGCTCTATGGTCAGTACCATGCCTGGTCGCAGGATGCGGCTGGGACGGTTCTGAATCAGCTCGTTGCTCAAGGGGTCGCGTCGCTCGGTGCTTGTGCCAAGTTCACTGGGTTCGTTGTAGCTGCCGCAGTCGTGCACATCCATGCCCAGCCAGTGGCCGGTGCGGTGCATATAGAACTGAAAATAGCTGCGCTTGTCGATCACGTCCTGGGCGTTGCCGACCTTGTCTTGCTTGAGCAGCCCTAAGTCCAGAAGGCCTTGGGCCAGCACCGCCACGGTGGCTTCGTGTGGGTCCACAAAACGCATGCCGGGCCGGGTCGCTGCAATGGCGGCGTCTTGACTGGCCAGCACCAGGTCATACAGATCGCGCTGCGGGCCAGTGAACTTGCCGTTGGCTGGAAAGGTGCGGGTGATGTCGCTGGCGTAGCCGTCCAGTTCACATCCTGCGTCGATCAAGACCAACTCGCCTTCACGGATCGGTGCGGCGTCGGCGCGGTAATGCAGCACGCAGGCATTGGCACCTGCGGCCACGATGGAACCATATGCTGGGTATTGCGAGCCATGTTGACGAAACTCGTGCAATAGCTCGGCGTCGAGGTGGTATTCGCGCACGTCCTGACCAGCACGCAGCATGCTGGCGCTGCGCTTCATGGCGCGAATGTGGGCGCCTGCGCTGATCTGAGATGCGCGGCGCATCACGTTTTGCTCGTGCTTGTCTTTCACCAACCGCATTTCGTCCAGCAGGGCACACAGGTCGCGCTGGGCATCGGGGCACAAGGCGCCAAAGCGCACACGCGCGCGTACGCTGCCAAGCCAGTTGTCTACTTGGGTTTCTAGCCCTTTGTGGGTGGCAAACGGGTACCAGACGGTTGACTTGTTTTCCAATAACCGGGGTGCCTGCTGGTCCAAATCTGCTATCGAATGTGCAGCATCTATGCCAAGCGCAGCGGGCGCAGCCTGGGGCCCTAGGCGGATGCCGTCCCAAATCTCGCGTTCCAGGTCTTTGGGCTGGCAAAACAGGGTGGCCTGGCCGTCGCTGGTCAAAACTAGGCAGGCATGGGGCTCGGTAAAACCCGTCAAGTAATAGAAATAGCTGTCGTGCCGGAAAAGAAAATCACTGTCCCGGTTTCGTTGGCGCTCAGGGGCTGTGGGGATGATGGCAATGCCGTCTTTACCCAAAAGTGAGGCCAATTGGGCTCGGCGTCGGGCATAAATGGCGGTGGGAGCATCAATCGCGTTCTGGGGCATGGTATAAAAACTCCGGTAAATTGGGCTGCGGCGTATATTCGCACGGTCTAAGCTTTCGCTATCCGAACCGAATCCCTTTAATCGAGTCTATTGCATGGCTAAGCGCCAACCTGTTCCAGAGCCACAGTCCATTACCGAATCCGACGAGGTTTTCGAGCTTGCTGCCGAGACCTTCAAAGCCATGGCTGCGCCCATGCGGCTCAAAATTATCAGCGCTTTGTGCAATGGCGAAAAGAATGTCAGCCAGTTGCTGGCAGAAATCGACACGACCCAGCCCAACATGTCGCAGCACCTCAATACCCTTTATCAGGCCGGTGTGCTGGGCAAGCGACGTGATGGCGTGCAAATTTTCTATCGCATCACCAATGACCGGGTCGTGACCCTGTGTCGCGCGATTTGCATGCAAATTGCTATCGAAAACGACCCGGATTGAGGCTTGCGTCTGGGCTTTTTCTGCGTAGATAAAATAATTAAATGCTGATATATTTGGCCAGTCTTTGATTTACTCACGACTGGAGACAAGCTTGAATGATCGCCGTGAATTGCTGAGCCTTGGCTTGCGAGCTGGGGCATCACTGCTTGCAGGTGGCCTGGCTTGGCCTGTTTGGTCTAAAGAAAATCCCTTGCACGTTTTACCGCTATCAATCTCGTTGCAAGACGAACTGGTGGCGGCACTTCGCGAACAAAACCCCCTGATCGTGATGGTGAGCCTGGAGGGTTGCCCCTTTTGCAAGACGGCACGCCAAAGTTACTTGGGCCCCATGTTGAGGGACGACAAGTTGACCATCGTTCAAGTCGACATGCGCAGCAAGCGGGATGTGCAGGACGCGATGGGCAAACCCACAACGCACGATGACTTGGTTCGAGGCTGGAAGGTACGAATTGCGCCCACCGTGCTCTTCTTGGGTGCTGGCGGGCGCGAACTGGCACCGCGCCTGGTGGGTGCCAGTTTGCCGGATTTTTATGGCGCTTACCTTGACCAACGGCTGGCAACGGCGCGCCAGGCTTTAAAGGCCAGCTGAATCGCCTTTGCATTGGCGTGAAATGCCAGATTGGCGCATTTCACGCCTAGCCACTATCATGTCAGGTTGCTCTGAATTTGCCTGCCTTGACTAAAGAACCTTCCCCCGACGGCCCCTATCTCGCCAAAGTGCTGCAACACCAGCACATCAGTGTGCGCGGGGCGCGTACGCACAACCTGAAGAACATCAACCTCGACATCCCCCGCAATCAGCTGGTGGTGATCACCGGTCTGTCGGGGTCGGGTAAATCCAGCCTAGCCTTTGATACGCTCTATGCCGAAGGCCAGCGCCGCTACGTGGAAAGTCTGTCAGCCTATGCGCGGCAGTTTCTACAGCTGATGGACAAGCCTGATGTGGACGTGATCGAAGGCCTGTCGCCAGCGATTTCTATCGAACAAAAAGCGGCGTCGCACAACCCGCGTTCCACCGTGGGCACGGTGACAGAGATTCACGATTACCTGCGCTTGCTGTTTGCCCGTGCCGGCACGCCCTACTGCCCGGACCATGATTTGCCGCTGCAGGCCCAAACGGTCAGCCAAATGGTGGATGCCGTGCTGGCGCTGCCCGAGGACACGAAGCTGATGATCCTCGCCCCTGTGGCGCGTGAGCGCAAAGGCGAATTCCTGGACGTGTTTGCTGAGATGCAGGCGGCGGGCTATGTGCGTTTTCGGATCAATGGCGAAGTGATCGAGTACGAGAACCTGCCCAAGCTCAAGAAGACCGAAAAGCACAACATCGACGTCGTGATTGACCGCGTCAAGGTGCGCCCAGACATCAAGCAACGGCTTGCGGAGAGTTTCGAAGCGGCGCTTCGCCTTGCTGAGGGCCGCGCGCTTGCGCTGGAGATGGATACGGGCAAGGAGCACTTGTTCAACGCCAAGTTCTCGTGCCCGCTGTGCAGCTATTCGCTGAGCGAGTTGGAGCCGCGTCTTTTCTCGTTTAACTCGCCTGTGGGCGCCTGCCCGTCGTGCGACGGCTTGGGCCAGCAGGACTTCTTTGATCCGTCACGTGTGGTGGCCTTCCCCTCGCTTAGCTTGGCCAGTGGTGCGATCAAGAGCTGGGACAGGCGCAACGGCTACTACTTTGCGTTGCTGGAGAGTCTGTCCAAGCATTATGGTTTTGACATTGAGGCACCGTTTGAATCCCTGGATGCTTCGGTCCAAAGAGCTGTGTTGCATGGCTCAGGTGATGAGGACATCAAGTTCACCTACATCATGGATTCGGGCCAGTCGGCTGGCAAGAAGCTGACCAAAAAGCATCCATTTGAAGGCATCATTCCCAACATGTCCCGGCGCTACCGCGAAACGGATTCAGTGGCGGTGCGCGAAGAGCTGTCACGCTACCGCAGTCAGCAACCCTGCACCGAATGCATGGGGTCACGTCTGCGGCGCGAAGCACGGTGGGTCAAGATTGGCGAGGGAGAACAGGCCCGCGCGATTTATCAGATCAGCCATGCAACCTTGCGCGATGCGTTTGCTTATTTTCAAACCCTGAAAATGCACGGCGCCAAGGCCGAAATTGCTGACAAAGTGGTGCGCGAAATTGGTCTGCGCTTGAAGTTCTTGAACGATGTGGGCTTGAACTACCTGAGCCTGGACCGCAGTGCGGAAACTTTGTCGGGCGGCGAGTCGCAGCGCATCCGCTTGGCCAGTCAGATTGGCTCAGGCCTAACCGGGGTGATGTATGTGCTGGACGAACCGAGCATCGGCCTGCATCAGCGTGACAACGACCGATTGATCGGCACTTTGCAGCACCTGCGCGACATTGGAAACAGCGTGTTGGTGGTCGAGCACGATGAAGACATGATGCGCGCGGCGGACTACCTGATCGACATGGGGCCGGGTGCGGGGGTACACGGTGGTCGGGTGATTGCCGAGGGGACTTTCGACACCGTCAAGCAACACCCCGAATCGCTGACGGGTCAATACCTCTCTGGTGTCAAATCCATTGCCGTGCCAACAAATCGCCATCCATTGACCGATGCCGTGCTGCGAGTGGTGAAGGCCACGGGCAACAACCTCAAAGGCGTGACGGTGGATTTTCCAGTCGGTTTGCTGACCTGTGTGACAGGGGTGTCGGGGTCCGGTAAATCGACCCTGGTCAACGACACGTTGTACACCGCTGCAGCGCGTGACATTCACCGCGCCCATGCCGAGCCCGCTGCCCACGACCACATCGAAGGTTTGGACCAGTTCGACAAGGTGATCAACGTAGACCAATCTCCCATTGGTCGCACGCCGCGCAGCAACCCCGCCACCTATACCGGATTGTTCACGCCCATTCGCGAACTGATGGCCGAGGTGCCCATGGCGCGCGAACGCGGATATGGTCCGGGTCGTTTCTCGTTCAATGTGGCGGGCGGCCGTTGCGAAGCCTGCCAAGGCGACGGCATGATCAAGGTGGAAATGCACTTCTTACCTGACGTGTATGTTCCTTGTGACGTCTGCCACGGCAAGCGCTACAACCGAGAGACGCTAGAGGTGCTGTACAAAGGCAAGAACATTGCGCAGATTCTGGAGCTCACGGTTGAGTCTGCGCTGGAGTTTCTAAAAGCGGTGCCCAACATCGCACGTAAGCTGCAGACACTGATGGATGTCGGCTTGTCTTATGTGCGCTTAGGGCAGGCGGCGACCACGTTGTCGGGCGGCGAAGCACAGCGCGTCAAGCTGGCGCTTGAATTGTCGAAGCGCGATACCGGGCGTACGCTGTACATCCTGGACGAACCCACCACGGGCCTGCACTTTGCCGATATCGACATGCTGCTGAAAGTGCTGCACCAGTTGCGCGATGCAGGCAACACCATTGTCATCATTGAACACAATCTGGACGTGATCAAAACCGCCGACTGGCTGATCGATATGGGGCCAGAAGGCGGCTCCGGAGGTGGGCAGGTGGTGGGTGTGGGCACACCTGAAACCCTGGCAGAGAACCCTGCCAGCTTTACGGGGCATTACCTAAAAAGATTACTGAGCTAATGCGGTGACGCCGTTCTAACGACAGACTTGTTCTTCATCAACTAGGAAATCAACTCGATTTGGTGAATGATTTAAATTGAGTAGAGTGTTCAGGGCCACAACGCTTGACGTGTTGGTCAACGATTTTGACAAATGTGCAAACACCTTCATTTCTTGAGCAAATATCGACAAGGCCAAGTTTGAATTCATAGTTGCAAGGCTGTTCGTTCCCGTACCAGAGGTACTTGTTCCCGTACCAGAGGTACTTGTTCCCGTACCAGAGGTACTTGTTCCCGTACCAG